>Ga0255336_101091_pt1 | contig 24548 bp, 22 predicted proteins | sample MeOH1_35cm_T3_17_FD_189102 | JGI IMG/M metagenome (GOLD analysis project Ga0255336, IMG submission 189102) | Sandy soil microbial communities from University of British Columbia, Vancouver, Canada - MeOH1_35cm_T3_179 | ecosystem: Engineered > Artificial ecosystem > Sand microcosm > Unclassified ...
CATGTCAATTATACCTTCCTGGAAACCTACTATTTTACCTGTAGTAACAACTGCAGTACCTTTAAGCACATGAGTTCTTCCATAACCAACGGTATCAACCTTATTTATGAAGCCGGGAAATATTCCACCCTTTCCATGGACCTTAACTCTAGGTTCTATAACATCTTTTACAGGAATAATTCTGGTTTCCTCACCAGGCTTTGCTAGATCAAAGTTAATAGATTTAATTTTGTCATCTCCACTAACTTCATTTAATAACTCTTCTTTATTCACATAAAGAATTCCATTTTCAACCTTAGTATGATCTCCAAATTGAATATCCTTTATATAAATTTTGCCAAGTTCTAAACGCAAAGCGGTCACCTCCTTGTTAAATTTAATTTATAGTTAAGACTATATATTAAATAGTCCTAAGCACTCTTTATTCTTCGTAAATTATCAATAGTAATTATTAAAATATATTTAGATAGTTTGTTAATTGACAAATTATCTAATATAATTTTTGAACAATGAATTATTAATAAAGTAATTGTTCATTGCTCATTTTTTATTTATTAAAGTGTTTCATAAACAGTTTTTATAAAGTTTTCCACATCTTCTAAACTGCTTATTTTATCTGGAGTTATAGTACTAAACTTTTCACCAGCTTTATATATTATCATTGTAGGAAGACCTAATACTTTTTGACCAATTGCAAGCCTTCTAGCATTGCTAATATTAAGGCTGGAGAATTTTATTTTATCACTATATTTATGTTCTAATTCGTGTACTCCAGGCATAAGTTCCTTGCAAATTTCACACTTATCTCCCCAAAAGTCAACAAATACTGGCATCTCTGTATAATTCAATACCTCTGCATCAAAATTGTCCTTATTTAGTTCTAACATTTTATTTACCTCCAAATTTACATTTAAATTTCATTAAATTCATTTTCTATATAATGCTCTGCATTAGTTGCAGCTATTGCTCCATCGGCAGCAGCTGTAATAACCTGTCTTAAAGATTTTCTTCTAACATCTCCAGCTGCAAATACTCCAGGTACATTAGTTTTCATTTCTTCGTCAGTTATTATATACCCAGTTTCATCTAAATTTATTTTACCTGTGAAAAGTTCTGTAATTGGTAAATATCCGACGAATACGAAGCAGCCATCTACTTTTAAGTCACTAATTCCTCCTGTCTTTACATTTTTAACTACAAGGCCTTCTAATATCTCGTCTCCATTAGCTTTTTCTACCACAGAATCATAAATTATATTTATTTTTGGATTGTTAAAAACTTTATCTTGTATAGATTTAGCCCCTCTAAATTGATCTCTTCTATGAATGATTGTTACATTTTCTGCAAACTTAGTTAAATAAATAGATTCTGTAAGTGCAGAATCACCACCACCTATAACAGCAACATCTAACTCAGTGAAAAAGTCAGCATCACAAGTTGCACAGTAAGATACGCCTTTACCTCTAAGTTCTAATTCGTTTTCAAAACCAGCAAGTCTAGGATAAGCCCCTGTTGCTATAATAATGGTCTTAGCTTCATAAGTTTCTTTCTTCCCAATAAGCTTTTTGATTTTACCTGAAAAATGAACTTCTGTTATTTCATCTTTTGCGAATTTAGTACCATACTCTTCAGCTTGTTTTCTCATTCTTTCAATTAAAGATGGACCAGTACAATCCTCTATTGAACCAGGGTAATTCTCTAATTCATCAGTAGTTGCAGTCTGTCCTCCAAATTTAGCTCTTTCAATAAGTAACGTGTCCATTTTAGATCTTGCAGCATAAAGTCCAGCTGATAAGCCGCCAGGTCCGCCGCCTATAATTATAGTATCGTAAATATGTGCCATAAAACTTACCTCCTCGTAATAATTAATTAATGGCATTATATATAATATCAAAGTCAATTAATTGGAAATCCTTCAATATGCTTTCATTCCAATTAGGAATACCAAAATCCTTCATGAACTTATTGGTTGTATTTATACTATTTTCTATTAGTTCTAAGGATTCCATATCTATATTATTATCCCTATGTTTAGATATTATAATCGTTCTAAAAGGCATTTCATTTGGTTTAATGCTGCTTATTAAAGGATGAGTTAACAATTTATGATTGTTATGAACATAGTCCCTAACCTTTATTAAAACATCTACAGCTGTGCCATTAATGAAATTTGTAGAAAACTTATTACTTAAATTTTGTTGTACTAAAGTATTATTTGTAATAATAATTGCTTCAATCATACATTATTCTCCATCTCGTGTATAGGTTTTCACGAATAATATTATACTTTTCCCATATATTATAAAAACAAAAAAGACAAAGTACAAAACCCTTAGCCTTTGTACTCTGTCTTTTAACCTGAGAGATTTACTCCTTCGGTGATGAACTGTTTAATTTGTACCGTTCAAGCTTTCCAGAGATATGTCCGCTTTCGATACTTTTGCCTGAGAGCTTCGCAGATTATAGGCTTTTCTGCTTATTCCTTCGGCTATCATAAAAGATTATCTCTCGAAAGTTTCATCCATCACTATTTAATTAAAAACTATTTCCTACTGTTATTATATTATATACTTTACAAAATTGCTATAGTTTTTTGAATTAATATCTCTCAATTTTTATTACTTTTGAATATAATATTTCAAAATTAATAATTCTCAATAAAGAAAATTCCGCTGGCCCCGCTTCCTGAATGAGTACCAACTACACATCCCACTTCACATTCAATAAATTCCCTATTTCCTATTAATAAACTCTCTTTTAAAACCTCATAGACATCCTTATTTTCAACTTGCAGCAATATAGAAGGCTCATCATCCTTAATTCCCTTTTGCTGAATATAATCCAGTATGGCTTTGCTTGCTTTTTTACTTCCTCTAACCTTATCCATAACAGCTATTTCCCCATCCTTGATCTCTAAGATAAGTCTTAAACCCAAAATACTGCCAACAATACCTGCAGTCTTTGACAGCCTGCCTCCCTTAACAAGATTATCTAAGTTTTCAAAGGATAAAGCGCTTTTAACATGTGGAATTATTTCTAATAGCTTAGTATATATTTCCTCTACTGAATACTTTAATTCATATAAAATACAAGCTTTGTAAACTAAAATTCCAAGTCCTGAAGTGACATTTAAACTATCTATAACAAAAATATCGCTGCTCTGCAGCATGTCTTTAGCAATACATGCTGACTGGTATGTTCCACTCATTTTAGATGAAATATGTATTGAAAGTATTTTGTAACCTTCTTCTAAATACTTTTTATAGCAGTCATAAAAGCCTAGAGGGTTGATTTGTGACGTAGTAGGAAAACTGTCGGATTTTTTTATTTTCTGTAAAAATTCAGGAAGTTTTATATCTACACCATCTCTATAAGTGACCTTTCCAAAATGTACTGTAAGGGGGAGTACCTCTATGTCATATTTCTTTATAATATCTATTGGCAAATCAGAAGTACTATCTGTAACTATTTTAATTTTACCCACTAAATCTTCTCCTCCTACTTCATATTTGGGAAACTCATTTGCCTTAAGGCTTCATAAGCTAGAATAGCTGCTGTGTTAGAAAGATTTAAAGAGCGAGTGCTGCTTTCAAGCATTGGAACTCTTATTAGATTATCTATATTGTCATTTCGGATGTAATCAGGCAGTCCAGCAGTTTCCTTGCCAAATATAATAAAATCTCCCTCTTTATAACTAACCTCAGTATAGATTTTTTTACCTTTTGTTGTAGAAAAATAGAAATTCCCAATAGGATATTTTTCTCTTAAATCCTCATATGACTCGTGTACTTCAATATCTAAATATGGCCAGTAATCTAGTCCAGCCCTTTTTAAGTGCTTTTCATCTAGACTAAAACCAAGTGGTTTAATAAGGTGTAATTTAGAATTAGTTAATACACAAGTTCTAGCAATATTCCCTGTATTTTGTGGAATTTCAGGCTCAAACAAAACTATATTTAAATTCAAGTTTAATTTCATCTCCTTAATATCTCTTTTAATCTTTTATATTAATATTATCCAATAATTTAATTCTAGTAAAGAAAACTGTTAATCATGTAAAATTAATTTATCTATGGCTTTTGCAACACCATCATCATCATTTGTAGTTGTAACATAATCAGCTATATCTTTTACAAATTCTTCTGCATTTCCCATTGCCACACCCATACCAGCATATTTAATCATAGAAATATCATTTTCATTATCTCCAATGCACATTATCTCTTCTTGTTTAATATTATAAAATCCTGCTAAAACTTCTACAGCTCTTCCTTTAGAAACTCCTTTATTCATCACCTCAAAATTGTCCATACGAGAACTTACAACTTCTAATTCTTCATTACTCTTCAGCTCTTTTTTAGCTGCTTTTATTTTTTCTATATCTTCATCAATACAAATACACTTTAATATTTCATCTTCATATTTATTAAAAACTAGATCCCAATCTTCAACAACTTGTATATCTATTTGCCTATTCTTTGGAAGCGACTTATTCATATTGGTATAGTTTTGTGATGTATAAATTATTTTTTCAGTGAAAACAGTATCAGGAGTATTAAAATGAGGGTAAATTTCATACTTTCTTAAAACTCTTAAAACTTCTTCACATTTTCTCTTACCCAGAACAGCTTTATATATTATTTCATCCCTGTCCTTTTCACGAATATAGGAACCATTTGTTGCAATTATGGGAACCTTTATTCCTATTAAATCAGCAAAATATCTGGCAGAAGTGAAAATTCTTCCTGTACAAATAGTAACTTTTACTCCTTTTTCGTGGACTTTTTTTATTGTATCTATATTTCTTTTACTAATCTCTCCTCTTGTATTTAATAGTGTTCCATCCATATCCACGCATAACAGCTTAATCATATTTAAATATCTGCCTCCTTAATAAGTTCAATTGTTATATATTATATCAAAAATATTCTTACAAAACAAAATCACGGGAATTACCCGTGTTTAATTGAAATTAATTATTATTTTCCTGGAAATATTTAATAACTCCCTTAGCAATATTATCTCCAAAATTTCTAAGTACCATGTCTTGTGTTAATTTATTTCTATCTTCAGTATTACTTATAAATCCACATTCTAAAAGTACACTGGGTATCTTACTATATCTTAAAACCGCAAAATTCTGTCTTATAATACCTCTATTATCCCAATTATCACTTTTAACAAGTTCACTTTGTAAAGTTTTTGCAAGTTTAATTCTTTCCTCAGTTTGAAATCCATTTGGATTATAATAATAGCTAGTAACTCCCTTGTATTTACTCTCTTTGTTCTCATTAACATGAACAGATACAAAAATATCTGCAGAAGATGAATTTGTAATTTCTCCAATTTCCTTAAGTGATAATAATTTATCCACCTCTCTAGTTAAAAGTACTTTTATGCCCATGAATTGAAGCTCCTGTGCAGCATAATTTGCAATCTTAAAGTTGATATTCTTCTCATATATATTACCATAATTAGCTCCCTTATCAATGCCGCCATGTCCTGCATCAATAATAACGCTATGAGTAAAAGGCTTGTCCTCTTTTGATATAAGAATATTTATATTTTCTTTATTGTTCTTATCAATACTAACAAAATTATTTTGCTTTAGCTTTTTTTTAATCCTTAATATAAAACTATCATTTGTACTGCTGTAATTAAGATCTTCATTTTGAACTTTTTTGTCTCCAATTAGATTAATATTTTTTATCTCATCTTTTTTTAGGTGGATGTCAATATAGTCCTTATTATCTTCCCACTGCAATTTTTCAATTTCTTTATTACAGTTGATTACATATTTTTTAAAATGATCGTTTTCTTCAACCGTGATATTTCCCTGGTTACCTGCAGCTAATACCACTTGGAGGGATTGAGAATTGCTAGTATTTATTCCGTTTTGCATACGTGTGTTTATTACAAATGTTAAATTCAATATTATAGCTAAAAAAGCAAAGCCGCTGAAAATTAATTTTTTAAAGTTCTTAAGTTTATTATTCATACCCCACCTTCCATTTTATATATTAAATTATTCTAATTAAATTAATACCACCGATATATAAGTATCAGTGGTAGCTATTTTTAAATTGGTGCAGAAGATGGGATTTGAACCCACACGTGGTTAAACACTGGCTTCTGAGACCAGCCTGTCTGCCAATTCCAGCACTTCTGCGTTATTTATTAAGATTTTTAATTCTATTATATAATACCATAATTTTAATTCTAATTAAAGAGATTTTAATTATATTATAGTATTTTTTTATGAAATAAATAAATTTATTTTGTCTCTTTGCAATATAGCTTTCAATAAATTCAAAATAGGCTTCTCTGTTAAATTCTAGTGAGCCTACTCCTCCGAAGTATTCACCATAAGCTAATTTCCCTATTTCCATAAGCTTTAATGAAAGATCATTTTCTATTGAATTAATAAACTCCATATCTGTAAGGGTTTCTGGTCTTTTAATTCCTAGAGTTTCAATTCTTTCTATAGAATATTTATATAGTGGAATTATGCTTGATTTTGTAAGTAAAGCATGTTTTTTTATTTTAAATAGGGAAATAAATAATAAGTTTATTATTATTAGCATTGCCACTGCATAAATAATATATAATACTATTTGAGGAATTATATTCTTTGAAGCATTAGCTCCAATATCTCCATTATCTTCTTTTGCTCCTTTACCAGCAGTTTGTATCCCTTTACCAGGATTAGCATTTTCTGTAATAATATTAGCTTTTTCAGCTTCTTCTTCCTTATGTATATAGTCTATTGCATTTGGAACTGCATCAACTTTATACCAAAGTCCTTCATTTGGTGTCTGCATATAGAGAACTTCAGTCCATGCATGTGCATTTTCATTTTTAACTTCATATAAGCCATTTTTGTCCTTATCACTGCTCATATTAAAGCCTTCAACATATCTTGCAGGAATACCTGCAATTCTACACATAATAGTTTCAGCTGTTGCAAAGTATGTGCAGTAGCCTTTCTTTTCAGTGAATAAAAAATAATCAATGAATTCTTGTCCATCTGGCACACTAGAAACCTTTAAGGTGTATTTATAATTCAATTTAAGATAATTCTTTATTGCCTGAATCTTTTCATAATTATATTTTTTATCCTTTGTTAGTGAATAAACCAAATCATATATTCTAGGGCTTAAGTTATCTGGCAGTTGAAGATACTTCTTATACCAATCATTATAATATAGTGATCCCACTTCATTTTTATCTGTACTAATACCATTATTGTAAATATTTAATCCATAACCATTTAAACTATAAAAATTAATATTATAGGGCTTTTTAATATTAGTACTTGTAACAAAGGTTGGTATATCATCATAGAAAGTATTAGCCTTGCCTATATCGGCATTATATGCAAATTCTGGTGTAAATAAAGTAGAACTATTTAATCCTTCAGGATAAATTGTTAAAGACTTGCTTGTATCCATAAAATATTTAGAAAAATTATCTTGAAACATAGACTTGTTTTTTTCACCTTGCATGTAATACTTAGCATCGCTATGCGACCAATTAAACCCATTATAAAAGTCCTTTACATCTCCCTTAAGGTAATAGATGCCATCACTTTTAACCCTGAAAGCAACTGATTTATCTACTGTTACTGGACCGCCCAGTTTATTTCCGTCTTTATTGTAGCCTGAAAAAGATAAATCGTATTTGAGTTTTGCTGCCTTATTTGCATCTCCTTCACTATTATCCACATATTTATTTATAAATAATCCTTTTATATCAGTGCTGTACCTTCCTTTATAATCTTGAGGCATAAAATCGGTTATTCCTGCAATTATAACACTTAAAATTATAGTATATAAAAACATCCTTTGGCTATTGATATTTACTTTTACGCCTTTTTTATAAAGTTTTTTAACATTTTTCTTAAAGGAATTTATACAATATGTAATTAAAGTAACAAGTATATAATAAAATAAATATTTTTTTATTTCCTCTGTGTATCCAAGGTACCAAAGTGTAATTATAATTGCAAAATTAAATATTAATATTGAATTCAGCAGCCCTTTTGTAGTTAAAAAGCTTAGTGTAAATATGAGAAATGGAAGTAAAATAACTAAAATTGGTTTATAGTACATAAAGTCAGTTGGCATAGCCTGGCTAACTAAATTGTTAATATATATAATATTATTGATAATCTGCTCCTGTATAAGCTTTACCACATAGACGGAATTTAAAAAATAGTATAGTGCTGAACCAATAATTATAATTAAAACAAAGAAAAACTTAAAGATTCTTTTTTTTAGCACTCTATTACAAAACCAATATAAAATAAATCCCATTAACATTAATATACTTACATATAGATAGCTAAAATTATCTATGATGTAGCAAATTTTAACAAGGGTAAGAATAACTAATATATTTACATATATTAAAAATATGAACAATTTATTTTCTTTTAAAAAGCTCATATTTTCACCTTACTTTCTTGTTTACTCATTAAATCAAATAAACTAAGACATTCAATCTGAGACTTTTTTAAAATTTCATTATAAGTTATATCCTTTAAAGAAAAAGCTGAATAAAACACAGTTATATTATACCCTTTGTCCTTTAATAATAATAGATTATCCTTTAATTCCCTATTAACATTTGTAGTAATAATACCTATCCAGCTCAGTCTAGGTATTTTATTTATGTTAGAATTAATAAACATTGAAAAATCATTTTCGCTATCACTCTTTTGAGTTAAAAAAAACTCCATTAGTTCTATAAAGTCACTTCTACTTTTTATATCATAATTTCTAGCTACTTTTGTATTTATAAATAGTTTTGTTTTAATACCTCTTAATTGCATATGGTTTATTATTGAGGTACACATATCGATTAACTGCTCTTCTTTTGTTTCATCTTCTGAAATTAAAATATTTGATTTACTCATATCAAGGAAAATGTTGCTTTCTTCTCCGGACACCATATCTGGATTTTTAACGAATAGCTCACCGTGCTTTGCACTTACTTTCCAATTTACCTTTTTTAAATTGTCCCCAATATTATATTTTCTTATTTCTTTAGTGCTGTATAAGTCTTCAATATTGCTTACATTACTTAAAGCATTCTTAAATATGTCACTTCCATTTGAAGTAAATTTAGAGAGTTCATATACTTTTGGATAAACCTTAACAGGTACATTTAAGTTAATATTCCTAGTTCTCTCAAAAACACAAAACAAGTCACTAATCTTGATACTCATTTCTCCAAAATTGTACAATCCTCTTTTATTAAATTTAACTATATTTCTAACCCATACACTATCTGCAGGATTAAGCGCAACAGCATCCCCATTATATTTCGGATTAATCTGTTCTATAGCTTTGTTATTTAATAGGACATATGGTGCAGGTAAAAAGCCAAAATTATTAATTATGGTTATAAATTCCTGTTCTTCTCCTGAACTATAAATTTTGGTATTGGATTTAACTTTAATTTTAATTTCCTTTTGCTTCATTAAAATATAAACAAAGCCAATTAAAAAGGTTATAAGCAGTCCATGAAAAATTCTATAGGGTAAATTTCCTCCTTGAAATATTGCAAAAATATATGAAGCTAGTAATATCAATATAAACTTAATACTAACTCTAAACATTTTACTTCACCTTTGGAACAGAAAGTGTTTTAATGATGTCGTTTATAACTTCCTTGCTATCATAGTTATTTGCCCTAGCTAAGGCTGAAACAGAAACTCTATGATTCAAAACAAGAATGGCATTTTCTCTTATGTCCTCAGGTATAACATAATCTCTCCCACTAATTAAAGCACTAGCCTGAGCAATTTTTAATAAGGCTATAGAAGCTCTCGTACTGCAGCCTAAAGTTAAATATTTATTATTTCTGGTAGCATCCGCTATATTTGCTATATATTCGTTTATTTCATCTTTTACTTTTACAGTTCTTGATAAGTTTTGAAGTTCAATAATTTCCTCTGCCGATGCTACACTTTTTAGTTCTTCTAATGGCTCCCTATTTCTATAAATTTTCAAAATTTCTGCTTCATCTTTTTTTTCAGGATAACCTATACTCACCTTTATCATAAATCTGTCTAATTGAGCTTCCGGAAGAACAAAGGTTCCTTCACTTTCTATTGGATTTTGTGTTGCAAGAACAAAAAAAGGCTTATCTAACAGATATGTATAATTTCCTTCAGAAACTTGTTTTTCTTCCATAACTTCAAGCAGTGCAGATTGAGTTTTAGGAGATGTTCTATTAATTTCATCAGCTAACACTATGTTGGCAAATACAGGGCCTTTTCTAAATTCAAATTCCATACTTTTTTGATTATAAATAGATATACCTGTTATATCTGATGGTAAAAGATCAGGGGTAAATTGAATTCTGCTATAAGACAAGTTAACTGATTTTGCCAGCGCCTTAACTAGGTTAGTCTTTCCCACTCCAGGAACATCCTCTATTAATATGTGACCATTTGCTATAATCCCTTTCATAATATTATAGATTTCATATCTCTTGCCTATAATTACTTTTTCCATATTATATACAATGCTCTTTATAATTTGTTCACTATCCATCCTATTTCCTCCTTTTAACGGTCGTCACCGAGTAGTTTAAGACTACTCGCTTCCGCCCGCAAACTACTCGTTAAAGTCCATTTAGGACTTTAACCTCCTCGTATTCATAATTTCGCACTATATGATTATTAATCATTTAGTTTTTTTATAACTTAAATTGTCATAATAATCAAATTATAACATAGTAAAACATATTTTTACAATAAGTTTCCATTTATAATCTTTTCATGTAATAAAATTTTCCAATAAAAATGTTACTAGATTTTAATAAAACTAATTTTAAGATATAAAAAGGACAGGTGTAATCCCGTCCCTTAAGTTATCTCTTTTTAGTTCCTTTTTTAATAACTTCATCTACCTTTTTATAGGTTTCATTTGAAATGAGTTCCTGACCTATAAGCTTACCATTTTCATAAGTCTTCTTATAGACTCTTACTTTATATCCTATAGAAGGAGGTTGATCTAAAACTGTCTCGCCTTCATATAAATTAGGATCTTCAATATATTTTGTATCTGGCTGAATTATATCATAAGTTTCACTAACTAAATCATAGGTTCTGTTAGTTAAACTTTTATCTGAATATACATTAAAAACCAAATTATTTCCTTCAGCAAAGCCCTCAACGTATATTGGAAAATCCAAGGTGTTCTTAAATTTATAATCAATATTTCCGTAGTCAACTGTAGCATCCATACCAAGCCCTATATAATGAGATGGCAAAGTATGATGAGATCTCTCTGTCGCATTAATGTTTGCACGCATAACTGCGTTATACATAGTTGTTGAAACCTGACAAATTCCACCACCTAGACCAGAATCAAGCTTATTACCTACTAATACAGGTGCATCTTTATATCCTTTTTTTGCAGTTCTTTCCCCAACTACATCATTAAAACTAAAAGTATCTCCTGGCATTAATAATTTACCATTAATGCTTTTAGTAGCTAATACGATATTTGCAACTCTATTAGCTGAGGAACCAGAAAAATTAGTGCTAAAGCTTGATATTTTAGTATTTATTTTTGAAAGCTTATCGGCAGTTATTGAAGCTTGTACATCATTTATTTGTGCTTTAATCTCTATATCGCCTGTAATATCACCATTTATTTTTTCTTTAATATCCTTTTCTAATTTTTGTGTATCTATTCTTAAACCACTTTCATCCTTAGTAATAGAAAAGTTACCACTGCTCACCATAGATATAGTAGAATTTATTGGTGCTTTGTCAATTTTCTTTTGCATGTCCGCTATAAAATCCTTAACTGGCTTAGCATCATAATTGAATTTTAATTGATACTGCATAGGTTCAGGACTTCTTATTAATTTATACTTTTCTATAGTTTTTAAACTTTTACCATAGGAAAATGCCTCATTAACAGCCTCTTCAATTTCATATTTTGCATTTAGCTTTGAATAATCAATAGAATATGTAATACCAAGAGCATTTATATTAATTTTTTTCTTTAAAACAACATCTCCATATTTTTTCTGTAATAAATCTATTGCCTCAGATTTAGTCATACCTGATAAATCAATATCTTCTATTGCAACATCTGGGTATATAGTATTTGAGTATTTATTAATTGTTTTACTCATATTATAAGCTTGTACAGCTGTTGTAGAAGCAAGAATTACTACCATCGCAGAAATTATTGTAATAATAATAGTTTTTTTCTTCATGCCATCCCTTCTTTCTCTCAATTTCTATTATACTATAATTTTCAATTATTTAACAGTCCATATTATTTTTTTATGTTATTCAAAAGATTAAAGTAATATGATAATATAAAATATGTATTGAAAATTTTATATATTTATACAAATAAAAAATAACACTTATAAAAGGAGGATTTAATGATGTATGATAAAGAAAGCATTAAAAGTTATTTGCAAAACATTTTAACAATTCCTAGCCCCACTGGCAACACAAAAAAAATAATGGACTATATATTAGACGAATTAAACTCTTTAAAAGTTTCATATAAAGAGACAGTAAAGGGCGCTATTATAGTTACTCTTAAAGGAAGGGATGATAGTTATCAAAGAACCTTTTCTGCTCATGTTGATACATTAGGTGCTATGGTTAAATCCATTAAATCTTCAGGCACACTCTCATTAGTTCCTGTTGGTGGCTTTATGATGGCTTCTATTGATGGAGAAAATTGTTTAATCGAAACTCTAGCTGGCAATACCTATACTGGTACCATACATACTACAAAGCCTTCTGTTCATATTAGCGGACAAGAAGCTCATGATTTAAAAAGAAGTCCTGAGAATATGGAAGTTATTCTCGATGAGAAGGTTTTTTCTAAGGAAGATGTTGAAAATTTAGGAATTAATGTTGGAGATTTTATTAGTTTCGATACAAGGACAGCAATAACAGAAAAAGAATTTATTAAAAGCAGACATCTAGATGACAAGGCAAGCGTAGCTATACTTCTTTATGCAATAAAATACATTACTGAAAACAACCTCCAGTTACCTTATACTACTAATTTTTTTATAAGTAATTATGAAGAAGTTGGGCACGGTGCTTCTGCTGCAATTCCAATAAACACTAAAGAGTTTATTTCAGTTGATATGGGAGCTCCAGGACTTGATCAAAACTCCTCTGAATATGCTGTCTGCATCTGTGCTAAGGACTCTTCTGGTCCCTACGATTTAGAAATTCGAAAAAAACTTATTGAAACTAGTAAAAATAATAACATCGATTATAAAATAGACATATATCCTTATTACGGTTCAGATGCCTCTGCAGTGCTTAGAGCTGGCTGGGATACAAAGGCAGCTTTAATAGGCCCAGGTGTGTTTTCCTCTCATGCTTATGAAAGAACACATTTAGATGCTATACTTAGCACCTTAGATTTAGTTATAAAATATTCACAAGAAAAGTAATTTAAAAGCGGTACATAATAAACTTGTACCGCTTTTAAATTAAATATGTTATAAATCTTACAGCTGCCATAGCTTCCTAATATCTAAATTTTCTAATATATCCATTAAAGTCCCAAGAACTTAAAAATTTATTTGCACTTTCATAACCTGATATAAAAAGTTTATTACTCATATCCTTATTAATGCTGAATTGAGTTGCACCAACCCCTAATGTAGGAATGTTTATTATTCTTACTGAATCCTTATCTCTAACATATACATCCTCATTTTTATTTACTATAGTCTCTATTAAATCAGTAACATAATTTAAAAAACCAATTTCTTTATGAGTATTTTTTTTCATATGTACTAAATTAAAGCCGAAAGTTGGCCATCTTGGAATCCTACTGACATCAAAAATCCACACTGGGAAATTACTTAAAAGACCACCGTCCACAATAAAGCTATACTCACTTTTGTAATGAAGTTTAACTGGTACAAAAAATAGTGGTATACTTATACTCATTCTAACTGCCTTCCATATTTCAAACTCCATTGGATCAATGTCATATTTAATTAAGTCATCCGGCAAAATAACAAGTTCTTTTCTACTTATATCAGAAGCAATTATTTTCAGTTTTGACTTTCCATTAACCATTACATCTTTGAATTTGGTTTTTTTCTTTGCTTCAAAAAGAGAAGTTAACCATTTTTCAATATACTCTCCTTCGTATATCCCCTTATTCTTAAGTATTGAAATCTCATTTCCTACTAAAGGTATTCTATTAAATCCCTTTTTATCTAAAAGCTTATTATAATCTAAATTTAGAATAAGCCCTTTTAATTCTTCGCCAGTATAGCCAACTGCAATAAGTGATGCAATAATTGCTCCCGCAGAAGTACCAGCTACTCTAGAAAAAATATATCCCTTTTCTTCCAGACAGCATACTGCTCCTACAAAAGCAATACCTTTTACTCCTCCCCCTTCAAAGACACCATCAATGTTCAATAAATTCCTCCCAAATAAAGTAATATAGTAAATAATATTTGAATATAAATTTATTTATACCAAAAATAAATAATCTATATAAGTATAGAATTGTAAAAATTTTATTAATAATTAATTGTTTTAGATAATATTTCTTATTTATTATTATAATATAATTATTAATTGAATATTTCCTTTTCGGGAATGATAAATGTAGGTTTTTAAATTACAAGGAGATGTTTTTATGAAGATATGTGTTATTGTCATGCAGTTGCTATATAATAACTAAGATATATTAAAAAAGATGCTTATTTAATTTTACTTGAAAGAAGGTAATAAATAATGGATTTATCATGTATTATGGTTATTTTCGGTGGTACGGGAGATCTAACACACAGAAAACTTTTACCAGCTATATATAACTTAATTCACAGCAAAAAACTTCCAGAGAATTTTGCTATTGTATCCATAGGCCGTAAAGAAATTGATAATGATTCCTATAGACAAGAGGCTTTAAATTCAATAAAAAAATTCTCCAGATTTAAAAAAATTGATGAAGATTTGTGGAATAATATTGCAGGAAGGCTGCATTATAAAAGACTTGAATTTCATGACAACCTTGGCTATGAGGAATTAAACACTTTTTTAGAAGGCTTAGATAAAGTTTATAATACAAAAGGAAATAGAATCTTTTACTTAGCTGTATCTCCAGAATATTTTGATACTATAACAGAACAGCTAAATACACATAAATTAGTTAAAAACAATACCTCCTGGGAAAGATTAATAATTGAGAAACCTTTCGGCAGTGATTTAGCATCAGCTAGACGCCTTAATCAAATAATAACTAAGGTTTTTGGTGAAGAAAACACTTATAGAATCGATCATTATTTAGGAAAAGAAATGATTCAAAGCCTAATGGTTCTAAGGTTTGCAAATTCAATATTTGAACCTCTATGGAACAATAAATATATTGATAATATACAAATTTCCTCCAGTGAAACTGTTGGAGTAGAAAATAGAGGCGGCTATTATGATGAAGCTGGAGCACTAAAAGATATGGTGCAAAATCACATGCTGCAGCTTTTAACTCTTACAGCAATGGAACCGCCTATGAATTTAGGCTCAGCTTCCATTAGGGATGAAAAGGTGAAAATTTTACGTTCTTTAGAGGAAATGACACCAGAAAAAATTAGAACTAATATTATTAGAGCACAGTATGGGGAAGGTTTTAAGGGTAAATCTAAGCTTAAAGCCTATCTATCAGAAGATAGAGTTTCTTGTACATCACAAACTGAAACCTATGTTGCATTAAAACTCTATGTGGAAAATTTTAGATGGGCAGGTGTACCTTTCTATATAAGAACCGGAAAAAGACTTGCTGCAAAATCCACTGAAATAATAGTTAAGTTTAAATCTATTCCAAAAATTTTATATTCAAAGGAACATGAAAATCTTAATTCAAATATGCTTATTATTAAAGTTCAGCCTACAGAAGGTATTTATTTTAAAATTAATACAAAGATGCCTGGAACAGAAAATGATATAATGCCTGTTCAAATGAATTTTTGCCAAAGCTGTCAATTTGAAAGCAATACTCCTGAGGCTTACGAAAAATTACTATTTGAAGTTATGAATGGTGATAATACACTATTTACAAGCTGGGAGGAGGTTGAATATTCCTGGAAATTCGTAGATTCAATTGCTTCTATATGGAAATCTGAAAATACTAAATTACCCATTTACAATGCTGGCAGCTGTGGTCCTATAGAAGCAAATGAGCTTTTAAAAAGAGATAATAAATATTGGATAAATCTTTAAGTACTATCAATTGGTGGAAAAACAGGAACAGCTCAAAAGGCAGGCGTTAAGGGAGGCTATGAAGACAATAAAGGAATTAATCTGTGCCATCCATAAATTTATTGAAGAATAGTTCATATTAAAAAATTTTTAGAAGTAATTAGCTGCAACAAATAAAACATTTATTATAGCTTAGTGCTTATTTATAAGTTATAAGTTTTATAATAGTTTACATATTGCAGCTTTTTAGCTTAAATTTCTTTATCTTTTTTAGTTAATACTTCATTCATGCTGCCTGTTCTATAACCCAGCATGTCTAGGGTTACATATTTAAACCCTAACTCCTGAAGCTTCTTACCTACATTATCCATTATATTAGCATCAAAAAAATTTTCTCTTTCCTCTGAAGCTACCTCAATCCTGGCTATATCCCCATGATGCCTTACTCTTAGCTGTCTAAAGCCCATATCCATTAGTAATTGCTCTGCTTTTTCTACCATATTTAATTTTTCAACTGTTATTTCATTACCATATGGAAACCTTGAAGATAGGCATGCAAAGGATGGTTTATTCCATGTTGGTATCCCTAAGATCTTTGAAAGTTCTCTTATATCCTTTTTAGTAAGCTCTGCAGCTTTAAGAGGGCTAACTACTGAAAGCTCTTTAGCTGCCTTCATTCCTGGTCTAAAGTCTCCAATATCATCAAAATTAGAACCATCAAGTACATGTTTTATTCCATTTTCCTTAGCAACTTCCCATACCTTTGTGAACAATTCCTTCTTACAGAAGTAACATCTATTTACAGGGTTTTTAGCAAAGCCTTCAATTTCAAGTTCTTCTGAAACTATAACTATATGTTTTGCACCAAACTGCTTAACAAATTTTCTTGCTTCATTAAATTCTCTTTCAGGATAGGTAGATGATTTTGCAGTTATAGCTATTACGTTATCAGAAAGTACATCCTTTGAAACCTTTAGTAAAAAAGTACTGTCCACTCCTCCTGAATATGCTATAGCTGCACTGCCTAGTTCTTTTAAAATATTTTTAAGTTTATCAAATTTTTGTTCTAAATCCATATTTTCTCCTAAAATTACATTTCATATATTTCCATATTATTTATTGCATCTTCTACGAATTTTTCAATATCAAGTACTTCTTCAGCCTTCTTCATCTTATCTAGTTCAGGTCTAGTTTTAGGATGTTTAGGAACAAATATTGTGCAGCAATCCTCATAGGGTAATATTGAAGTTTCATAAGTTCCTATCTGCCTTGAAATCTCCATAATGTCTACTTTATCCATAGCAATTAAAGGTCTAAAAACAGGCCTATCTGCTAAATCAGTACTTACAACAAGGCCTTCCATAGTTTGACTTGCTACCTGTCCTATACTTTCTCCAGTTGTAACAGAATTAATATTTAACTTATCAGCAAGTTTACAAGCTATTCTCATCATAAACCTTCTCATTATTATTGTAAGCTCATCTTCTCTACATTTGTCTATAATTGACATTTGAATATCAGTAAAAGGAACAACATACAGCTTTGTGCTTCCAGTGAAATTACTTAAGATAGCTGCCAGCTGTTTAACCTTTTCTTTTGCTCTTTCACTTGTATAAGGATGGCTGTGATAATATACGCAGCTAAGCTCAACTCCTCTTCTAGCCATCATATATCCTGCCACAGGTGAATCTATTCCACCGGAAAGCATAAGCATAGTGCTTCCATTCATACCATATGGTAGTCCTCCAACAGCTTTAATTCTCTTTGAATATACGTAAGCTCTCTTTCTTATTTCAACATTTATGATGACTTCGGGTTTTTTTACCTTTACTTTTAGTTCAGGAATATTTTTAAGAATATATGCTCCAACTTCACTGCTTACATCCATGGAATTCATAGGAAATGTTTTATTTGCTCTATTTGTTTCAACCTTAAAATTCTCCGTTTTTAGTTCTTTTATTTCTTCTAAAGCCTGTTTTTTTATTTCTTCCATAGAGGCTTCTATTTCTGTAACAACACATACCTCAGATATTCCAAACACCTTAGTAACCTTATCTATTATTTCTTCTAATTCTTCAGAATAGATGAACCATCTTCCTAAATCTTCAACAAATTCATAATCTATACACTCTAATACCTTTTTAATATTATTTTTAAGTTTTTTTTCAAATTTATTTCGATTTAAACCTTTTAAAAAAATTTCAGGTGCATATTTAACTAAAAGTAACTTTCTCATTTACCAACTCTCCTTAAAAAATTTAAAGACTTCACAAGTATATCTATAGTATAATCTATCTCTTCTTTTGTATTAATTTCATTAAAGCTGAATCTGATGTTCCCTTTAATTTCTTTATCCATCAAGCCGATTGCTTTTAAAACATGACTATCCTTTGTATCCTTAGAATGACAAGCAGAACCCATAGAAACATATATATTACCTTCTTCTAAAAGATGCAGAAGAACCTCTGCTCTTATTCCTATGAAGGATACACTAACTACATATGGAGAAAAATCCTCACGAATTGGACTGTTAATTTTAATATTTTCTATTTCTAAAAGTCTATTAATAAAATATTCCTTAAGTATTGAAACATTTTTGAAGTTTTTAGCATTTTCTTTATATATAATTTCTGCAGCCTTTGCGAAACCTACCATACCAGCTAAATTTTCCGTTCCAGACCTAAAGTTTTTTTCTTGGCCTCCGCCAAATATCAAAGGCTTGGGTACTAGCCCTTTTCTTACATAAGCTATTCCTATGCCTCTAGGACCATGTATTTTATGACCGCTAGCTGATAGTAAATCAATTTTTGCCTTTTGAACATCTATTTTATACTTACCATAGCTTTGAACTGCATCTACGTGAAATTTTATTCTGCTGCTTTTTTCTTTAATAAGTTTACCTATTTCTTCTATATTTTGAACAGCACCTATTTCATTATTTACATGCATTATACTTACAATTTGTGTATTTTTATTAATTGCCTTATTAAGCTGCTCTAAATCAATTTTTCCCTTGTCATCTATATCAAGATAAGTGACTTTAATTCCTGCTTTCTCTAAATCCTTACATATATTTAAAACACTTGGATGCTCAATTTTAGTGGTTATTACTTCATTTCCCACTTTGATAAAGCCTCTAATTAGAAAATTATTGCTTTCACTTCCTCCAGATGTAAATATAATTTCATCCTTAGTGCAGTTTAAAGTCCTTCCAATAATATCTTTGCATTCATTCATTTTATTTTCAGCTATAAGACCTAGTTTATGAGCAGAGGATGGATTACCATAAAAGTTCTCCATAGTATAGACCATAGAATCTATAACCTCACCATAAGGTTTAGTTGTAGCACTATTATCAAAATAAACCTCCATAAGATCACTTCCTATTTTTCAATTTTCTTTCGTTTCTTCTTATTAAAGCTAGCATAACAAAGAAATCCAATCCAAAGTAAAACTCCAGATAAGCTTACTAGTTGTGCTACTCTTAATGGCCCAAGCATTAAGCTGTCAGTTCTTAAGCTCTCTATGGAAAATCTTCCAATAGAGTAAAGTCCTATATAAGCAAAAAATAGTGAACCATCAGTTTTAATTTTCCTAATAAAATAAATTAATATTATAAACACTATTACATTCCATATAGATTCATATAAAAATGTTGGATGATAATATGTGCCATCAATAAACATTCCCTTTTGAATAAACACTGGAAAATGTTTTATAAAGCTTGCGCTGACTTCACCTCCATGAGCCTCTTGATTAAAAAAGTTACCCCAGCGTCCTATAGCTTGAGCTATTATAATTGAAGGAGCAGCTGCATCAGCATATTTTAAAAATGGGATTTTCTTTCTCCTTGCTAATATATAGGCAGCCATTACTGCAAAAATTACTCCTCCATGTATAGCTAAGCCACCCTGTCTAATATTTATAATCTCAGATGTGTTTTTACTATAGTAGCCTAAGTTAAATAACACATAATACAGCCTTGCCCCCACTATTGCAGATGGTAGTGCTATAAGTACTATATCCATCATATTATCATAACTTATTTTCTTAACCTTACAAGTATATGAAGTGAGTAAAATACCAATTATCATTCCTAAGGCAATTAATATCCCATACCACCTAATGGGAGCACCAAACAAATTAAATGCAACTGGATTCATTATTATTCCTCCTTTTAGTCGGAAGCACTGAGTAGTTTAGATTACTCGCTCCCGCTGGAAAACTATTCGTTAAAGTCCATTTAGGACTTTAACCTCCTAATTTAAATATATTAATAGGCAAACAGGTTGCCAATATATTTTCTCACATTTAAGCTAAAAAATAAATAACCACAGAAAATTTCTGTGGTTATTTAGGCCTATTCTACTTCTAATTTTTTTCTAGCTTCTATGGTATTATATAATTTAGTTATATAATTCCAAAATAAAATTCCATAGGTCTGTACCACTCTAAATAATATATCCGCATATACTATTCCAGAAACAACATCTAGAATTACGTGCTGTTTTATGAAAAGAGTTGAAATAATAATTAAAATGGAATTAGACCAAACAATAACCATGTTTATTTTGTTTTTGATTGAACTAGCCATTATAGCTTTTATCATTAAAAAGCAAGTTAATACATGTATGCTTGGAAAACAGTTATATGGTTTGTCTGCCCTGTAAATTATTTGTACCATTTTAGACAAATAATCACTGCCTATTACTTCTGGTCTAGGTACTGTAGTTTGAAAAAAATAGAAAGTCATATAAGAAGCAATTAGCCCTAAAAAATAGGCAGTTATGGTTATAAAATAAGTTTTTCTATCCTTATAGCACAAATAAGCCATTATAATAAATATGAAAGCATACCATCCCACATAAGGCAGTATAAACACTTTTTGAAAAGGGATGCTGTTATCTATGGTAGTAACTAAGCTGTGAACACCTCTCGTTGAGGTGTTTAATAGAAGATAGCTTAAATTTAAAGGGATTATTAATAGCATAAGGCTAAAGGGTAAAGTAAAATTTTTAAATTTTTTAATATTTAGGCTTTGATCTATAATTAACTTTTCCATAGCTTTATTATCTCCCTAAGAAGGTTTATAAAAAATTTTTCACAACCAATTAAAAACATTATAAGGCTTTTGTTACAATATAACAACACATACTAATATTATTAATGATTTCTTAATAAAATATGTTACACTTCTTAAATTTATTTTAAATTAGTTTACTCTTGTAATTTAATAGCTGACTAAATATAAATAGCAGTTTAATAAAAGAATTTATTAGAGACTATTCAAAAATGCTAAGTTAATGTTAAAATTATATTGTTAAATTAGAAGCAAGGGTGATTTATAATGGGTGTGCCGATACAAATTTTTTCAATGCAAAATAAACGAACACAAAAGAAAAAACTATGGCCCAAATTTGCAGTATTCTTAATACTTCTTATTATAATTAGTATTAATGCATATGGTCTAAATGTTGGTAATAAATTTTATAAAATTTTTTTTGAAGCTAATACTAATAAGGGCTTAGACCTATATAGCCAAAACAAAACTTATATTGATGAAAAAAGATATTTGTCACTTCGTAAAGAAGATGTATCTGTAGGCTCAAAAAATAATTATAGACTTTACGGAACCTATATAAAAAATCCTAATCCCACTAAAAACACTATAATTCTCATACATGAATTTTCAGGAAGCCGGTATACTGCTCTAAAATATTTAGACATTTATATTGATAAAGGTTTTAATGTACTTATATATGATAGCAGGAATCATGGTAGAAGCGGCGGTACCAACATTACCTTTGGATTTAGCGAAAAGTACGATTTAGATAGATGGGTAACTTTTATATCTAACAAAAATAAAGGTGGAATTATAGGGGTTCACGGAATAGATTTAGGAGCTTCTGCTGCTCTTTTACATTCCAGCCTTAATGAATATAGTAAGCAGGTAAGTTTTTATATTTCAGATTCTTCCTTTTCAAATTTAAAACAGGTCCTTACCCTAAAATTAAAGGAAACTTATAAAATTAATAATCCTCTAGCTGTTGAATTTATATTATTTTATACTGAAAGAGTAAATAAGTTAAATAATCAATATACCTTTAAAGAAGCTTCTCCAATAAACTATGTTAAAGATGTTACTACACCAATATTATTTATTCATGGGGAAAATGACACTAATATACCCAAAAGTATGAGTGAAGATTTATATAATTTAAAGAGAACTTCTAAATCGATATATATTGCTCCAAAGGCTGAACACATAACATCATTTCAAAGTAATGAAGAAGTATATAAAGATAAGGTTTATAAATTTATAGATTCTTTAGCTGTACAAAAATAAAGTGGAGGTCTTACATTTTAAGATCTCCATTTTATTTTTACTAGTTAGTTTGTATGACAATTATGTTTAAAAATTTTCCACTTTACTTTGGCTTTTGTTGGGGAATAATACAGAGGATAAAATACTTAAAGCAAGTATTGTAAATATGATGCCAAGAGAAATAGGAAGTGATATTTCTAAATTAAATATCAGCAGCAATAACTTAATACCTGTAAAAGAAAGTATTAATGCTACCCCATATTTAACATAGCAAAATAAATTATTAAGCTTTTGAAGTACAAAATAAAAACTCCTAAGGCCTAAGATAGCAAATATGTTTGATGTATATACAATAAAGGGGTTAGTTGTTATTGAAAATATTGCTGGTATAGAATCTATAGCAAATAAAATATCAGAAAACTCAATAAGTACAAGTATTGCAAATAATGGAGTTGCATATAGAACCTTATCTATCTTCACAAAGAACTTTTCTCCATATAATCTATTTGTAATTGGTACTACTTTCCCAAGCAACTTCATTATTTTACTATCTTTATAGTTTTTCTCTTCTTCATTACCTAACATCATTTTATAACCACTTATAAGCAGAACAAATCCAAATATATATAGTACAAAGTGGAATTTATTAACTATTGTTACTCCTAGCATAGTAAAGATAAATCTTAATAAGATTGCACCAAATATACCAAAGCTTAATACCCTTTTTTGATAAATTGATGGTATCTTAAAGGCTTCGAAAATTAGCAAAAATAAGAATAGGTTGTCCATACTTAAGCTAAGTTCAATAACGTATCCCCCTAAAAATTGTAGGGCTTTTTCACTTCCTTGAAGCATATAGATTCCAAAATTAAATAATAGTGCCATACACATCCAAAATAAAACCATGACTACTGCATTTTTAACTTTCAATTTATCTCCTCCTCTTACATATTTTATGATGTTTAACTAAAAAATAAAACTCTGCAGTAATACATATTCGTATTACTGCAGAGTCTCGCTACATTACTAAACAAAACCGGGCATTATTGCCGTACTGACGATTTTGTACCTGATTAACAGGAAGCTACTCCCTCTGTATACATGTATTATACAACATTTTTTATAGTATAGCAATACATTTTATTATTTTGATTAACTTCTATTATAGTATATTTTACTATATATTTTTATCGCCTCCGTAAAAGGCCATTTAGGCCTTTGTCTGCGACCCGGGCCACCCTGGATTACCAGTGACTCTGGAAGGGTGGCCGTAAAAGGCCATTTAGGCCTTTTACCCATTAATAATTTCTCCGCCATTTACATGAATTGTTTCTCCAGTAATATAGGTTGAAGCATCAGATGCTAAAAAGACATATGCCGGAGCTACTTCAACTGGCTGGCCTGGTCTGCCCATATTTGTATTACTACCAAATTTTCCTACCTCTTCGGCACTAAAAGATGCAGGTATTAATGGTGTCCATATAGGTCCTGGGGCTACAGCATTAACTCTTATTTTTCTACTTGATAATGATATAGCTAAAGATCTGGTAAAGGTTGCAATGGCACCTTTTGTGGAGGAATAATCTATTAAGGTTTCATGACCCTTATAGGCTGTAACGGAAGAAGTATTTATTATAATTCCTCCTTCCTTCATATGAGGTAAACAAGCCTTTACCATATAAAACATGGAAAAAATATTTGTTTTAAAGGTCTTTTCAAGTTGCTCTTTTGTTATATCTTCGATACTGTTTTGAGCATGCTGCTCAGCTGCATTATTTACAAGTACATCTATTTTTCCAAAAGTATCAATAACTTTTTTTACAGCTTCAAAACAATTTTTCTCTTCGCCAATATCACAGGGTATTATAATACATTTTCTTCCTTTGCCTTCAATTATTTTCTTAGTTTCATTTGCATCTTCATGTTCATCTAAATAAATAATAGCAATATCTGCTCCTTCTAAAGCATAGTCTACTGCAACTGCCCTCCCTATTCCAC
>Ga0255336_101092_pt1 | contig 24546 bp, 23 predicted proteins | sample MeOH1_35cm_T3_17_FD_189102 | JGI IMG/M metagenome (GOLD analysis project Ga0255336, IMG submission 189102) | Sandy soil microbial communities from University of British Columbia, Vancouver, Canada - MeOH1_35cm_T3_179 | ecosystem: Engineered > Artificial ecosystem > Sand microcosm > Unclassified ...
GCAGGCGGTCATGACCAAGCCAGCGACGTACGAAGAAATCACTAAACAGCCCAAAAGCCCCGTCAAACCGCCCTAGTGGAGCTAATAGGATACCCCGTACATACATACAGCTCTATGTCAAGTTCAACTCATTCGGTTTATCCCCGGCAGCAGACGCGAACCTTCGGTTCGCCGCCTATCCTTCCTCCCCCATCAATGGGCAGGATTGCCGGCTTACTTGTTCAATCGGCCATGAAGTGGCGCACGTAACGCTCACCTATCTCCGATAAACGCAGCAGCGTCAAAAAGTCCGCTGTGTTGAAATCGGGATCCCATGCCGGAGCGCCGCAGATTCGTGCGCCCAAGCGCAAATAACCCTTCAACAACGGCGGCGGCGCGACCGTGGCGCCCGTGCGCAGTTCCTGCACCGGCAACGGCGTATGCGCAAACGCCCGGTATTCCGGCGACGTCAACGCCTCCTTCTCCAACCCTTCGTACAGGTCGGCGGCGTAGTGGCCGCCATCGGCCATTGCGACGCTCGCGCAGCCGAGCATGGTCTCGTAGCCGTTCTGCTTCATGTACGCCGCGAGACCGCCCCACAGCGACATGATCACCGCGCCACTGCGGTAATCCGCGTGCACGCACGACCGGCCGACTTCCACCAGCTTCGGGCGCAGATGCGCAAGGCGGGAGACATCGAATTCGCTCTCGGCATACAGCCGCCCGGCACGCGCCGCCTGATGCGGCGGCAACACGCGATAGGTACCCACAACCTTCAAGGTGTCCAGGTCGCGGACCAGCAAGTGGTCGCAAAACGCGTCGAAGGCGTCTACGTCCAGGCCTGCCGGGCCCTTCAGGTGAGCCCCCATCTCGTCAGCGAACACCCGGTAGCGCAAGCGTTGCGCTTCACGCAATTCAACCTCGGAATGCGCCCACGACACTCGCAACCGGTGTTGCCCCGTCACAGTCTCCGCCGCGCTCGGCAAACGCTGGCGTTCGGCGACGTTCGAGCCACCGGACCCGCTCAGTCCATTCGATGTGCTCAATAAAGCGGCGAGCGTCGTCGATTTTTGCATTGGCAATCCCCAAAGTGGATTTGGCTCACGTTTTACAGTTAGCCGCCAATGTAAGTATTCCGAATGACGCTCGCATGGCATCACGATGACGATTCAATGAAGCGTCACTGCGCCGCCACGGTTTTACCGCTTGTGGGTCCGGTTTCGTTGTGGCTACAGTAAATCAGGACTGGTTACGGCGCGCAGCACGATTTGGTCGTCGCCCGCGCGGGAGCGCTGCTGAAACCACCAGATGCCACCTTTTTTCAGGGTCCATTCGGCTTCGTGGCCGGTCATCAACGAAGCCGCGGCGCGCCCGAGCGTTGGTTGATGCCCGACCACCACCACGGTTTCCGCCACGCCACGCGGCCATTGCGTGGCATCGAGCACGGCCTGGGCGCTGGCGCCCGGCGCCAGTTCCTTCACCACGCTATACCGGTCGCCAAACGCTTCCATTGTCTGGATCGTGCGTGTGGCCGGGCTGACGAGGAACACCGTATCGTCGTCGATACGGCTCTTCAGCCACTTCGCCGCCGCCTGCGCTTGTTTTACGCCGCGCGGGGTGAGTTGACGCACGAGATCGCTCGCGGCCTGGTCTTCTGCTTCGGCATGGCGCCAGAGAATGAGGTTCATCGACTGTCTCCTTTGGGTTGTGCTCAGGTTTTTAGTTTGGACCGGTGAAGGCCGCGAACGTGCTGCGGCTTCGGGCTTGTCCCGGCTGCCGGATACTTTCGATTGCGCAGGTATTAGGAAATACGCTATCATCTCGGTCTTGTCGGAGCGTAGCGCAGCCTGGTAGCGCATCTGATTTGGGATCAGAGGGTCGAAGGTTCGAATCCTTTCGCTCCGACCACGAAAAACGTAGCAGGAACAAAGACTTATGAGCTAATGCCGTAAGTCTTTTTTCTTTTCTGCTTACCGATAGCGTATCCATTACCGTCTGGTTACCGGCTTTACCGGCTTTACCGTAGCTGCTGAGTCATTACCGCCTCGTCCCAGTTCCGCAATGTGACCAAGCCCGGTTGCCAACTCCACGCTACAGGGACCTGCGTCTAGAGACGGCGGTGATCGGTACCCTTTCCGCGAGAATTCTTAAAAAATCTGTAGATTCGACGATTCTACGGTTTTTTTGTTTTTGGACTCACGATTCGACTATCAAAGCTGCTACCACTCTTTGCGCTAGAATGTGAAAAAACCCCGTAAAATCAATGATCTATGGGGTTTTTATTTGGCGACGCACAAGGCAGCTATCAAATCGCTGCAGCCACCGTGTTGTCTTGCGAAAGGGTGAAAATCCCATTCATCCCGTCCCTATTTCCGTCGTTCGGGTTTGTATTTCGCTGGTGACCGGCCGCAATTAATCACCATGAACGCACCGCTAGCTATCAGGCTGCCTCCTCGCAACCCTTTCACAACTGAACCCTTCGCGCAGACGCGCTAGAAGGTCCTTCACATCAAATGAGCAAACTTCTTTCGGGAGTTTTCTTCGGACCGAACTGCTACCGTTTGGGCTGGACCGCTTCAACATTGGAATATCAAGGGCTGCCTTAAAGATCGCCGGGCTCGTTCAATACTTGCACGTCGCGGGCGGCGAAGCATTTTGAGAGCGCAACTTTAATTTGCCTGAAATGCTCCGGCTGGAAATTTGTATAGCGATCTTGACGTTGCAACTTCGCCGTCGTGATTCGAACGCGATCCCAGCCAGACTCGGGTTTAGATGGTAAGGGCGTTTCGCATCTGTTCAAAACAATTGCCATCACTGCTCGTTTGCTTACATAGGCATCGTAAAAGCGATGTGTGCCGTCAATAACTACCAGTTCACCGCCGGTGCGTTCCGGCATGCGCTCGACAATTGGAAGTATTGAGTACCAAGGTGTTCCTAGTACTGAGTATCCTTTTTTGAAATGTAATTCATCGTATAACGCATACACTTGGCGAATTCGGTCCAATTTAAACGTCTCGACGTACCGGCACGCAGGCAGGACGCTAGCGGGGGAGAGTGACTCCAAGGTCATTACAGCCTCGCGATACGCTGGCACGGTTCGAAGGGCGTTCTCGATTTCGGTGATATCCATAGCGCGAAGGTTCGGTATCAACCGCTCATGGATGTTGGCCGTCGCCCAAAGCTGATCGAACACAATGGTGCAATGGTCTATCAATCTTGGAAAATCCATTTTAGATACTAGGCTTGGCAACTCGCCGAGTTTACTTTCGACGAAAATCGCTTTGCACGAGTCGTGCCGAGTGTCGGATAGGGTTGCACGAAGCAACTGTTGGGAACTGATTAAGCCAACGGAAACACCGAGTCGTTGTGCATATTCAATTGCCTCCACATTCGCGTTATGGGAAAGCAGCCTCATGCTGATTTGACGACGGGACGCTCGGATAAGGTACGGCGCGAGTTCTTCCAGCCACGATATGTCTCCAGCAAAGATATCGACGCTGTGCTGTGCCGCATCAATCAGTTCGCCTGTGCGAGACAAGGTCGCATGTCTCAGTTTCGACGCCAACAACGGATCGATTTTCTCGCTTGGACGCCCTATGCTGAAAGGCATGCTTGCGTGCTTAATGTATTCAGCTATCGCATCTTGCCCGGCCTTCTTAAGGCGGACCTGCTCGGTCTTCGCCAAAGAAAAGTCTGTGGTTGCAACGTTTCCTATGTCGATTTCGATGTCACGAATGTCCACGTAGTTGGGGCGCGTGGCGGAGCTCCGAGCTTCAATGACTCGTCCTACTTTAGAGAACAAGCGACTTAGGGGTCCTCGGAAACCGGGTTTTTCTATAATCTTCGTATCTGTCGATTTCAGGCGAAAGGCAAGGGTTGGAAGGTCGGTGTGTTGGGTTAACTCCTCGATCAGGAAGGCGGGCACATTTTCGATAATGCCGCCGTCGTACCAACTGTTGCTTCCGGTCTCTACTGGCGCGAAATAGAAAGGCAACGAACACGACGCTCTTACCGCCCGGGATACGCTCTCGTCGGGCGTAGCCCGTGTGCTCCAAATGTGAGGCAGTCCATTTTTTGCATCGTACGCAAGTATGGCAAGTGGTCGCGGAAGGTCTTTGAACTTAACCGGCTGATTGGAATTCAACGCTTGGCGCAGGATGGCTTCCAACCACGTCTCGATCCCTTCCGAGGACTTATATCCCTTAAGTTGCGCCCACCTCGCCATCGCCTTTGCCCCGCGCGATAACCAGTTGCGAGAACTCACTGAGATGATGCTCGAGAAAGGAGTATCCAACAGGCTGCTCACTTCGTTCGGCGGCAGTCCCGCGCACACGAGCGCTGCAGCGATCGACCCGGCAGACACGCCGCATGCACCCTCGAAGCGGATAGAGTGTTGCTCGCACGCTTCGATCACGCCAGCGTATGCCCCTCCTTTGGCGCCTCCCCCTTCGAACAGCCCAAATACATATTCCGGTTTCTGATTCATGCGCCTTATCGCTTTTTCATGATCTTGGTAGCAGTGGCCTATTGAACTCGGCGGGTGATTATAAGCCGCCTCCCAACTGACCAAATCTGCATTCGTTTTGTGCGTGGCTCATGACCGAGACCGCGCGATCAAGCGAGCGGGGCCCGCGGGCAAAACGGGTGAGGAAGTTTGCTCCAGCGGTACCAATGGCTACATCAACAGACGCGGTAAAGAAATGTCCGCTGCCTCACCGTGCACAACGGCGGCCTCTGTCCAGTAATCAAATGCCTGCCACTGGAGTACCTAACGCAATCTCGAACAACCCAATCGTGCTGTAGGAGACTATGCCATCGTTTGGCGAATCCGCGACGGAAAGGACATCCACGGCGAGCGGCATATCGTCGTGAATGTATTCTTGAACTTCGGGCTTGCCAACGAACGCCGACAGAGCATGCCGACCTATGGATTTTCGCACGGCGGATATAGGAAGCTTAGTCATGTCACGGTCCAAAATAATCATCGGTTAAGTCTTCGCATACATGACTTCGATTGATGAAGGCATAGTCATTCGCTGCAATGACTTGGACATCGCGCGTAGTTTAGGGGAGTTTCCGCTGTTTCTTCTTAGGCATGCAAACTGACGAGGAAGTCATTGAAGTTGTCTGCATTTCTTCGCGTGTACCGATATGAGCAGGTCCCGTCATGTTCCTATTTGCCCCATAGCGGTAGTACACCCCTCCGTGTTTCATTGCCGGAGCTCGACAACAAACGACGTAGGGTCACTCTGGCCGTGTGTGAACGACACGCCATACTTGCAACGAAGGGGTGCCGAGTGGTGCTGGATATAACGATGATCTAAGATCGTTCGGGGGAACTGTGCTGTTAGCTCGGTTAATCGATCAGTTTTGTGCCGCGAAGCTTCTGCAAGTAAATCAACCCATCTGGGTCCGCAGAAAAAACCGCGTCTCCGTCAAGCATATATGCTTTCAGTAAGCTCTGCGTGCCTCTGTCTTCATCGGCCAGCTTAATTAAAGTTTGTCCCAGTCGATAGTGGACAAATGGATTTCCTGGACCGTCAGGACCATTGAGCGCATCGTAGAAACTATGCCGCGCGGCATCTAATTGTCCTAGTTGGTATTGCGCGCCCCCGATGGATCCTGACAACCATGTGTAAGCCTCCCAGTCAACGCGCGGCTCCGGCAGCAAAGCCATCGCAGCGGACCATTTCTCGATCGCTTTTTCGAATTTCGACTCATCGCACAAGTCATTGCCTTGCGCGGCCAAGTCGTCAATCTCGTCACAAATGTCTGCTGGCAGGTCCATTATTTACCCGCGGTTCTGTTTTTATAAAATTCGCGGTACTTCTTGTCTTCACCCTGTAAACAGCGCCCTTTTGATATCTGATCTGCCTCTCGAAACCATTTTATAGAATTCTCAAGGTCATCCATCTCGAAATAGATAGTCCCCATCACGAAACGGGGTCCATCTTGATGAGGCTTTACGGTACCAGATGCAAAGAGTTCATTTATCAAGCTTATGGCATCGGGAAAACTTCCCGTGTCACGGTAGATTTTCGCCAATGCATGCGTATAGCTCTTGCTAACGTCCCAACCAAATTTCGGCTCAGGCAAAGTCTTCCACGCGGTTTCAGCACCTTGAACCGCGCCAGACGCATCCCCTGCATTAAGCTTTCCCTTTGCCTCAATAAACATAGCATCAATCTTGTCACGAACAGTCGAATCAAGGTCTTCCATTGCTTGCTTCCTTATTTTAGCGTATTGAGCACAATGCCCGAAGCGTAATACTTATCGTCGTGGAGTGGAACCATCTGTCGGCGAGTGATACTACGTATCTTGCCCATATTCGCGACAAGTTCGGGATACCCCTCGAATATCGAGTCATGAATATATAATCACGCCGCTGGGCGCTTGTAGATCGCCAGGCGACGGCGATGAGCAGGCTGACAGTCTTCGCCTTTAGTCGGCAGAATTTGATTAAATAGACATCGTCAGTTCATTTCGTCGCTGCCGACCCGATAGCTGGCTTTCAGGGACGAGGAGGCGGTCAAGCCCGTAACCGCGGAGCGATGCACCGTCGGTGCAGGCTTGAACCCCGACTTTTCCGGGGTAGTCGTTTGATCGGCGGGACGTGGCGATACGTTCGCTGACATTCACTGAATGCCCGGGTGACGGCAAGCACAGCCTCAGAGGCTTTCTCGGAAATAATCTTCGACATTTCGCACTTTGTCGAGCAGTTCGTCGTCCTCACACCATTCGCCGACCGCGCGACTTATACCTAAGCCGGCCCCAGGTCCAGTTTCCCCCCTCGATTGCCGCGGCAATTTATCCTGACTCGCGGTGTCCCTCAGGACCTTTAGATTTCGAACGAGCGTGTCGTACGATGCGATAAGCCATACCTCAGCGCCAGCAGCCTTCGCGCGCTGCCGCTTTTCTTCCGCCATGAAAATGAGCCCATCTAGGCGTAGAAGAAACTCTGCAGTGCGCCGACCGCTCATGACGAAAACCGGCGAAGCGTTTCGATAGTGGCAACCATACCGGAGTCTGGCGAATCCGCGACGGACAGCACATCTGCGGCGAGGGGCATATTGTAATGGATGGCCTTGTCTTCTTTCCGCGTCTTTTTAGGCATGCAAATTGGCGAGAAAGTCATCGAAATCATCTGCAATTTTCCGCATGTACCGATAGGAGCACGTCGCATCGTCCGGTTCTTCGTCCCAAGACCAGTAATAGACGCTCCCAGCATCATCGCCCGCGCCGGACAGCAACAACCGATTTTCAATAGGATCAATAGCAATCGGGAAAAGATTTCGAGGAATCGTCCCGGTTAGCGTAATATCGTCAATCTCTGAAAGCAAGTTGTCGCCTGCGTCGGCAACCGGGAAGAAAGTCTTGACTCCAGATTCGATCTTTCCGTCTTTAGTCGAAAACCGATGCGGAACCGGTCGGCCTCCATTATGCTGCAGAATGAAGTTTCGATATTCTGGCGGAAGCGGGTAGCCCAAGCGGAACTCAATTTTTTTGAGATCGACATCTTGGACTGGAGGCTGTGGGTTATCAATTTTCACGTTTACTTCCTTCAAGCTTAGACAGGAACGATGGAAAGTCAGGCGCCACGCAGGCGAGGTCCTCGTGACCCTCAACATCAAATTCTAGCTCGTGATCCCAATAATATATCTTACCGGCATCGTTCCCGTTGGTACATATGCAGACAAGGTTTCCGGCCAGGTCTTTTGCCACTGGCAAAATGTCGGGAGAAATCCTGTCGGCTTCCAAATAGAATTGGAAGGTATTTTTTAAGTCTGAGCGACCGCCAGCTTCTGGAAAAAGAAAATACCTTATTGTTGACGAGTTCGGGATGCCATCTGCACCTAAAAAATTAAAAGATGCCCGCTCGTATGCTCCAGTATTGGCCGACGACAGGAATTCCTTGTATTGAGTCGGTAGACTAATATTTAGATCAATTTCCATTTTATCAATCTTCTGCCTCACCTTTAGAGCATCGTCCATTACTGCCCTCCGTTCGCCCTAGCGGATGCAGCGCCGCCGGTGTGCGGGGCTGCATCGTGGACATCACTCTGGATCAACTGCATGGTAGTACCATCCTCGTTATGGTGCCAAGTGTACCCATCTGGGTGATCGTTCGCACCTGCTCCAAACCCCGCTTGCTGATTGGCTTGCTTAAAGTCCGCATTATTATTTCCAGTCATATCGATTTTAACTTCTGATTCACCGGGGTCTCCGTCGTATTTGTACGGTGAGAAATCAGGATATCCGTTTTTGTAGGTTACGTTTACAAGTTTCCCGTCTTCGGTTTTCAGTGTATAGGTCACCGAGCCATCATCATTGACGACCTTCTTCTCATACTTGCGAGGCTCCCGCGGCTTGCGTGGTTTCTTCGCCTTGCCTTTCTGGATTTTAGTGCCGTCGCCAGCGGGCTCTGCGGCGTTGCCCGCATCCGCCACCCCCTCTGTCGCATCGGCCCCCTTTGCTGCCGCTGCTCCGGCTTCTGCCGCCTTACCAGCCTGTCCCGCAGCATCAGCGGTTTCTCCGAGCTTTCCAGCCGTGTTTGCGATTTCACCAGCCTTGCCAACGGCGTTCGCCGCTTCACCCACCTCGCCCGCAACGTTCGCTGCTTCGCCAGCCTTTCCGGCCGCACCGACGCCACCGACGAACAGGCCACCAACGTCGATCGCGCCGCGCCCGAGCGCCTCACCATAGTTGCCCTGCGCCCAAGCCTCCGTATACGGTTTCGTGATGCCATCAACGATAGCGCCGGGATGGTTATATATCGCCTGCGCGGTCTGGGAGACCGCTTGCTGCGTTTCGGAATATCCGTGATAGTTGTACAGGCCCGTTGCATTGGAAAGCCCTTCGGCAGCCTGCGATACCGAGGACAATTTGGCCGCGCCCACACCCAGGCCGACCAAGCCTTTCCCCATGTCCCACAGTGCGCCCCCGGCCCCCTTGAAGAACCCGCCAACCTGATGCATCACGCCCTTGTCGGGCGGTGGATTTGCATCTCCAACAACATTGCCGCTGGCGTTTATCGAACTCCCCGCAGATGGCGCTGTGACATACGTTCCCGTACAGTTGCCATTATTCATGGTGCACGGATCACCATCACGAATGATCGCGTGTCCGCCAGCTCTTACCGTGCTGCTACCCTTCGTCGGTTTGACCTCACCGCCAACCGTGCCGGACTTCACCCCGTTCGCGGTCCCCGGTTCATCGCCCGTGCAGGTCGGCACCACGCTTTGATCGAGCACGTAGGCTGGCTTGCCGTTGAACCGTACGCTCGGCACGACGCCGGTCGAGCCACCCAGATCGGCCACTATCTGATACGGCACGGGTGGCGTTGAACCTCCCATCGGCGTTTTGCACACATCCGGCGTATTGCTCACCGCCTTGAAGCTACCGTTCTGACGGGTCGCGATCCGGTTGCCCTTGGAAAAATGATCGGAAGGCTGCGCGTCCGTCTCTGGCTGATATCGCCCCGACTCGAAGCGCCTTTGCACTTCCTGGCCAGCCCAGTCGAACGTTTCCCTGTCTTCCGGACGACCTTGCTGGCTCCACGGATTCGGCGTGTTCCACAGCGCGTCGAGATTGCTGGCGGCATTCCTCGCCTGCCCGACGTTCTGGATGTTGAATTGCTGGCGGAAAACGTCAGCGGCATCACCGCTGATCGAAACCTGCAAGGGATCAGCCATTGGCTGCCCCTAGATCGATACCCACGCCGGTCTCGGGCAATGCCGATACGCGGTTAATGTCAGAGCGCTCGATGAACCGGGCTTCGAAGCGCTGGATGCCCGTGGTTCTCAGGAAGGTGGCGCGCCACGCGAGTGTCACTGCGGGCTTCGATGCATCCGACAGGTCGATCGACAGGGTGTCCAGCAGAAGCGGAGCAAACTTCAACGTCTGATCCGTGTATGCCCATCCCATCGGTAGATGGCCCGGCAACTGGATGCGCAACAACGTGTTGCCCTCGGCATCGCTGTCAGTGCCGGTTGTGCCTGCGGGCAGGAGATTAGTCAGCAGGATCGCTTCGTCACCCTTCAGATGGGGTGTCTGCATCTGCTCAGGTGCACCGTTCCAGTAGCTGAACTGGAAGTCGTCGGGCAATCCCGGATGGCGTTTGGCCAACCAGTGCTCATCGTATGTACCGGCAAGTGCACGTCGCGGGGACCACGCTTTGCCGACGACGCCGAACGCCACCGGTTGCAGAGCACGGGACGGTTGCCCCCGTAGGCTATCGATCCATGCTTGTGCGGTAACCGGAGCACGATCCGCCTCGATTTGCGGGGCGCGAATCCTCTCCGGCTTGACCGCCTTCAGGAACCACGGCTCGGTAAAGCCGATTCCGACCGGATTGTCCTCACAGACCGTATGCGCGACCGGACTATCGCCCTGGTCGGTATGCTCCGCCCACTGCTGATCGTTTAGAAGAAATTCTTTCGGTACGCGCTTTGCCGCGGGATCATCTGCGCAGACGAGGCATTGTCCACCCCACGTATGCTCGTATCGGACCGGCAGTTCAGCGATCGGCTCAGGCGATGTCAATTTCCACGCGGAGAGGCGAACGAGGCCAAGGGTGCACAGTGCCATCAGTTGGCCCGCTCGCCGCACAAGTCCCGAGCGCCGCACAAGCTCTCGCGGCCCAGTGATCGCAAGGCGGCGATCCAGCAGAACCTGCGGCGCTGAAGCACCCATCTGCCCCGAGGCGGCAGACAATCCGATGATCTGCGCGCGTACAGCAAACCGCGGTACTGCACGACCTGACGGAGCATGCGCAGTGCCGACGATCACTACGTCGCAAAGCGGCTTGTAGGGCGCAAGATCGCTTTCCTCCGCTACGCTGGACCGGTTGGGTTCGCCATAGAAGCGATCCGAGGTCGCGAGCGGTTTCTGCGCTTGTGCAAGCACGAGCGAGCCGTCGTGCAGTTCGAAGGTTTGCCGCAGTACGATGGTGTGAAATGCCGCACCGTCGGGCATAACCGACTCGAACGCCAGCGCCGGAAAGGGCGTGTGATTGGAGAATTCCATCGCCAGCGCTCAGTTGATGTCGACGTCTTTGCCGTTGATCTGAACCGGCCCGGAGCCTTCGATCAGCAACTGAGTGCCGCGCAGCGTGATATGTCCGTTGCTTTCGAGAATCAGGACGGCGCTGCCGGTCTTGAGTTCGATCCGGTCTCCAGCAGTGATCGTGTAGCTCTTGCCCACCATGGTGGTTTTGGACAGCCCGACTTCTTCGGCACTGGCCAAACCGGCCGCAGAATTCATCGCACCGGCAACCGTCACCGTATAGGCCCCGCTGACTGTCAGCGCCTTCGCGAGGCCCACCGTCTCAGTCGACGTCAGCGCAACCACAAGGTTTTCCATCCCGCTGATGGTCTCATTGCGATTGCCACCGACCGAAAGCGTCTCATTGCTGCCAACCTGCTCGGTGCGGTTCACGCCGACCGTGATCGTCTCGTTGTTGCCGACCGTTTCCGTGCGGTCGTGATTCACCTGAACGGTCTCGTCGTGATCGACGGTCTTGGTGCGGTCATTGCCCACCGTATGGGACTCGTTGTTCTCGACCTCGATGCGCTGGTCCTTCTCCGCATGAATCCACACCTCTTCCTGGCCCTTACGATCTTCGAAGCGGATTGCATTGGCGTTGGCTGCCGTTGCTCCCTTGCTCGAACGGGTGAGAAAGCCGCTTTGGGTCGCGTTGGCGGGTAGGGCCCACGGCGGCATGTTCTGCGCGTTGTACACACGCGAGGTGATGAGCGGCCTGTCCGGATTTCCATCGAGGAATGAAACGACCACCTCATCGCCGATGCGCGGAATTTGGACTGCGCCGAATCCTCCACCCGCCCAGGGCTGACCCACGCGCACCCAGCACGAACTGCGATGATCCCTCTGGCCGAGCCTATCCCAGTGGAACTGCACCTTCACGCGACCCAACGAGTCAGTGTAGATTTCCTCGCCCTTCGGGCCGACCACGAAGGCGGTCTGCGGGCCAAGTATCATCGGCTTCTGGGTGCTCAGCGAAGGCCGGAATGGAATCTTCTTGCGGATGCACACGAAGCTGTTCGAGTACGTTGCCGAACCCTCGTGCGACTGATAGTTGTTCATTCCGTGATGGCTTACGGACAGTATCAGGAATTGGCTGTCCTCCTGCGTGCCGGAATCATGGTCGTAATGCCCGGTCAACTGGAAAAAGCGGCCAGGGCTGAGCGTCCGGCAGTTGCTCGATCCGATGAAGACCTTGCCAGCTGCCTCAAGCGCCTCCAGGCGAAAGCGGGTCAACTCTTCGCCGCGATCTGTTGACTCAAATCCGTGCACGCCGACGTAATCGTAAATCTCGTAGCGTTCGGCATTGCCCTGGTCGGTGGTCGTGTCCGCTGACACAAAGCGACGCGCACCCGGTGCCTTGTAGTCGAACGTTTTCATGCTGATGCGGCCGGACTCGAGTTGCCGGTCCGCGCGCCAGTTTGTCACCACGCTCTCGTTGTCGAGCATCTCGCCCGTCGCATATCGTAACGTTGAGTCGCCATCGATCGGCTTGGCCCCCTGCGAGTCGTCCGTAATGATGAGTTTGTGACCGTCCTTCGTGTGCTCGAAATAGAAGTAGAGTCCTTCTTGCTCAAGCAACCTGCGTACAAAGTTCAGGTCTGACTCGCGATACTGGGTGCAATAGCTGTAGGGCTTCGGGTCCTTGCGAACACGAAATTCATAGGATGCCAGCTTTGAGTATTGCGAGAAGACATCGCTAAGTATGTCCTCTACGGTTTTGTCCTGAAAAATGCGGGTGTCGAAGCGCCGACCTAGCATCCACATCCACGGACGCACAGTTGCCGAGTAGGTCGACAGACCGCCGTCAGTTCCAAGGTGGATAAATCGCGTGACATAACCGTTAAAATAACGTGTCGATCCGTCGGTAATTTCCAATTCGATTGAAACTTGCTGGGCGATCAGTTGTTTCAGCTCGATGGTTGCGTCCTGGGAAACCAGTCCAACCTCAATATTGAAAAGCTGGGACAACTCGTCACTGCAGCTGAAGTCGCTAACCAGCAACTGAGACTGCCCAGACAGCGGGGTGTCAATCGAAAAGAGCCTGCTGTTCTGCAGCCCAAAGAAGCTTGTTACATCGGACATCTGCATGACGCTCCCCCATTTCCTGCTAGTCAGTTATGCGCATACAATGTCGAAGACCTGAAAGGTATGACGAAATCTGCCTCGCGATTATATTGCGTGTCGCAGGCAATAACCGCTCTCGATAAAAATTAACGATTTGTTCATGCGGTCATGAGCAGTGATGTGGCAATATTTTCTGGTTCTATTCGAATTGCATAGACAGGTAAAATATTCCGGGCTTATTCAATTCAACCGCACAGGCAACCATGAGCGATACGGATTTCTACGCTTGCACCGCCGATGATCCAAGTACGCTTACTGGACATTACGGTCTGCTGGGACCCGGGAATTCACCGTGGCTAGGCGCAACGGGGTCTTATGGCTCGGAGGTGGCACCGCTGACGCTGAACCTCGGCGGCAAGCTCTATCCGGCAGACTGCGCAACGGCCGCACGCTACCTGATTGCCGAACTGAAATACGACGACAAGCTCAGTCCACAGGAACGTCTCAACGATCTGGCGCAATTGCAACAAGCGCTTCGCGATGCCGAGACCACGGTCAATAAGACTGAATTTGGCAAACTGTATAAAGAAGCGCAGGGTGTTCCGGGCTTGACGGGAGATTTTCTTAACGCGCTTTATGCACCTTCAAATGTTGGCGCGACATTGGCGACCGCGACAGGTGCTGCAGTTTCACTGGTGTCGAAAGCACCCACTTCGCAACTGATCGACATTCCCGAGTCTACAAAGCAGAAGCTTATCTCGTGGGCCAATAAAGGCGGTAATCAAGGTATCAAATCCGCACAGAAACGTTTTGGAAACACGCTAAAACTCGTGCGAGTCGACGGCAAATGGGCTTTCGAAATTCCAGTCAACAAGCAGGCTGCAGGGTATGTGATCAAAGGACGCGCCGCAGCGAATGTCGTCCGCATTCCGGCTTATCGTCAGGCGGCGCTGGAAGCGCTCGAAGCGCGTAACCGGATCAGCATTGAGGGGTTTGGCGGCACAATTGGCGGCCGTATTACTGGATTCCACGCGGGCGGATTGCTGGCTCTCGGGCCCCAGGCGATTTTCGATGCCATCGATGCGCGTAATCTGCGCGATTTCGCCAGTCTGGAAGCGCATAGCCAGCCCGCGAATGCCGCCGGATGGCTGGCGGGTTGGGGGGCGGGTGCGATGCTACCGGCAGTCGTTGTCGCGTTGCCGTTCGAGGTACCGGTTCTGGCTGTGATTGCAGTCGGATTTGGCGTCGGGCTCATCGTGCAGGTCGCCGTGAATCACTATTACGGCAAAAGCATCGGCGACACCTGGGATCGATTCGCCGGTTCGCATCACTGGTAGGCTGGGTGCATGGAAAAAAATATTATCAAGCTGCCGCTCGGCATGTTTGCGTTCAATGTGTTGTTCGGCGCGCTGGCGGTAGCCAGTTTTCCGGTTCTGATCTGGGCGCTGCCTGTGATGCTTGTCGCCGCGCTCGTGTATGCCGTGTTTGCGGCTTTTTTTGCGACCGGGTACACGGCCTATCATCAGGGAATGAGCATCATTATGCGGCTCAATTTCTGCCTCTTCGCGGCAACCGTGTGCGCACTGCTTGCAGATACGCTCGGCCTTACGTCGCGAGCGATGCTCATGTTGACGAGTGGATATTTCGCCGCGCTAATCACGGCGTATTTCATTTTTTTCTTCCGGGAACGGGGGCGGAACTGGAACGACTTCCTGGACTCGCTGCGCAGCCCCACGCTCGCTATCGAAGGCGTGAGGGTGGTGCGGTTCATTCGTTCGCGAGGAAGCTCTCAGGCAAAAAAAAGCAAATCGCCATCGCTGCTTGCGCCGCTTGGTGCGGCGGCAGGCGTGGTCGCGATGACAGTCGTCGGCGCTGTGTTTGGTGCCCAGGGGAAAGCGCTTTTTCAATGCGCCGTTGAGGCCGCGATTCTGGTGTCACCCTTCGCGGTGCTGCCCTTCGTGATGGTGTATTTCGTGGGCGTTCACGAAGTGAAGCGCGTCGAGAAACGACAGCGGACCCGATTTGTGTTCGACGATGTCGAGGCATTGCAACATGAGCGTGCGAAGTTGAGCGTCGCCCGGCTCATCAATCCCAGGCTGCGGCAAGTGGTGCCTCCGGCACGGTAGTACGGCGACCGAGCAAATCCGCAAGCGAAATGACGTACAACGACGACAATCGGAATGGAAGAACTACTCCCTTTCTACGAGCGAGAACTATCATTGCTCCGGCAATATGCACGCGAGTTCGCCGAACGGAATCCGAAAATTGCGGCTGGGCTTGCTATGTCTGGCGGCCGCTCGGAGGACCCGCACGTTGAGCGAATGCTGCAGTCCTCTGCGCTTCTGGGTGCCAGGATCAGCGCAAAAATAGAAGACGAGTATCCCGAGTTTACCGAGGCGCTGCTAGAGGTCCTGTTTCCTCAATATCTGCGGGCGGTTCCGTCATGTTCGATTGCTCAGTTCACGGCAGATACGCGTGCAAGCCAACTAACCGAAGCCGCCGTCGTCGGGCGTGGAGCGGCGCTGGAAGCACGTATCGGCGAATACCGGTTTCGCACGGTCTACGACGTGACGGTCCTGCCACTGAGTCTGACGGCGGCCCGGTACTCTGCGACGGCGATGGCACCAGCGAGCGTCCAGCTTCCAACCAACACCACCGGATTGATCTCGATTACGTTTGAACCGGCAACAGAAACCGGAGGCTTTGGTTCGACGACGCCTCCTGAGGAGCTCCGCATACATCTCGCGGGCCAGCAGCCGTTCGTATCCGCGTTGACCGATACGCTTCTAATGCGAACGTTAGCCGCCTTTGTCGAGGCCGACGGTTGTGGCCGGTGGAAGCCTCTCATGCACGTCCCGCTAAAATCCGTTGGTTTCGATGATCGCGACACACTGCTTGGCGAACCATCGGACGCCGCATCCGCCTTCCGGCTACTAATGGAGTTTTTCGCGTTTCCGGACAAGTTCCAGTTTGTCGATGTCGATTTTGCACGCCTCGTGCGTGCCGCTGGCTCATGCAGGAAGCTGACGCTGCATCTCGCGATTGGGAACGTGCCGAACGACTCGCCCGTGGCGCGCGCAATGGAGGCGCTGAGCGCAGACAATCTGAAGCTCTTCTGCACGCCGGTCATCAACCTGTACAAACGTGAGGCGCAACCGGTCCACGTCACGAACACCGCGACTTCGTATCCGGTTGTGCCGCAGGCACTGCGCGTCTCTAACACTGAAGTCTATTCGATCGATTCCGTCTACATGACAGAGCAGAAGCCGACGGGTAAAACGGTGACCGAAATCCCGCCGTACCGCTCGCTACGGCACGACAGATCGGCGCAATCATCTGGCACATACTGGGTCCCTCGCCGCGACCCATGGATCGCCCGGCAGCGTCCTGGTTATGAAACCGAGATTTCGCTCGTAGGAATTGACGAAAACCTCATCTCTCTGGAAACCGATCAGTTAAATATTGAAGTGACCTGCACTAATCGCGACTTGCCGCCAACGATGCCGTTCGGCACGCCCGGCGGAGATTTACTGAACGAGGATGCGTCATTTGCCTGCGCGATTTCAATGTTGCGGGCGCCCACCGAAAGCGTGAAGCTGTCGCGTGGCAGCAGTGCACTATGGAGTCTTGTCGCCCAGTTCACGCCGAACCCGCTTTCGTTAAACCCGTCCAGCCTCAGGGCCTTGCTGCACCAGCATTCGCATTCGCGGTCGCCATCGATTTCACGACTCATCGATAGCATTGTCGGACTGGAACATCGTCCATGCATGAAATGGATGCCGGTCAAACCGCTGCCTACATTTGTGCGTGGCATTGAGATACTACTGACGATCGACGAAACGGCGTTTATCGATACCAGCCTCAGCACCTTCGTTGGCGTGATGGATCGGTTCTTCGCCCCTTATGCGCATCTGAATAGCTTTGTCCAACTGGTTCTGCTGTCGAGCGGTACAGGTTCCGAGATCATTCGCTGCGATGCGAGGCACGGGACCACTGCGATCCTTTGACGAACTGTACGGTCCCACGGCGATGTAACAGTCCAACCCCGTATGAAGCAAACATGGCAGAGCATGAGCATCTGAGTCGCCTGAAAGAGGCGCTAAAGGCACAGGGTCACCGACTCCTTGAGACTGAGTGGCTTGGCTGGAACGCTGGTTATCGTTTCCGTTGTACCAAAGGGCATTTGAATTCGCGCTCTGGGACGCAGATCATCCGCGTCGCGGTCGGTTGCCCCACGTGCCGCGCACTGGAAGCGTTGCAGCGGTTGCGCGCCCTCGCAAAACTCAATGGTGGTACCTGTCTGACCGGCGAATATCTGGGGCGTGAAACGCGTCATGAGTTCCGATGTGCACAGGGACACATCTTCGAGGCGGCAGCCCGCAAGATTGTTGAGGGAAGCTGGTGCCGAAAATGCGCGCAGGTAAAGCACGGTGAACGGATGCGCGACAGGCATGGGTTGACGAGATTAAATGGGATCGCCCGGCAACATGGCGGCGAATGCCTGTCTGTGGAATATAAGACGGTGAACCGATCGTACCGGTTCCGTTGTGCACGCGGACACGAATGGGTCACCTCAGGCGCCGAAGTGGTGCGCGGTGCTTGGTGCAGGTTATGCGCGGATATGCAGAAGAGCGAAGCCTACCGCCGCGAGGATGGACTGTCTGAGCTGCACCGCATCGCCAAGAGCCGCGGGGGGCAGTGTTTTGCTGAAAGCTATGACGGAGGCAAAGCCTACTACCGGTTCCGATGTGAGAAGGGGCACGAATGGGAAACCATTGGCGCGAGGATTTTCAGAGGCACATGGTGCTTCACGTGTGGCCATGAAGGACGGCGTCTGGGCATGGACGTGATGCGGGAACTGGCGGCAGAGCACGGTGGTCAGTGCGTATCGCAGACGTATGTGAATAGCGAGACAAAGCTCCAATGGGAGTGCGCACGAGGCCATCGATGGCATGCCAGACCAAGCAATATTCGCGCAGGGCACTGGTGCATCCAATGCCACATTCTTTCTCTCATTACCCGGCCGAAGACTCGCCGCCGTCGACGTTACGAAGCGGTTGGTGTCTAGAATCTCCATCACCTCGCCAGCTGATCAAACCCGGAAATCGACCTAGCGGCGTGCGCTGCCAAAAGTTTTGACAAAGGGGATGCCGCTGCTTCCAACACCAGTCGATACGTCAGCGATCACTGCGCAATCATCTTGCGCTGGTCGCTGTCGCTGATCGACCGATTCTGTCTGCAAGGACCTCCCACGAGAGTCAAGGCAGGGGTTCGCTTTTTTCGAATGCGGATAGATTCAGTTCGTGGTCGCGATTGTTGCGCACGTCGTCGTGGATTGCGCGCGCGAATGTCGATAACATGTATTTACCGCATCAGGTCACTTTCGCCGGAGTCTGAATCAACAAGCATGCCACGCTCGAAACAGTCGCTTAGCCCAGCAGCGCGAACCCATCTACTGTGCTATTTAGTGGCGAGCGCGCTCGCATCCCACGCCTTAACGAAAACATGGCGTGTGGAACACGTCGTTGAGTCGGCACGCATCTGGTTGGCTAGAAACAAGATGTCGGCGAGCTGGCTTGACCGGCTGATGCTTGGCCAACTGGCGCTAAAGTTGTCCCGCGAGCACCTGACCGCTTCAAACGCAGTACGTCAATCGGATGCCCTTGCGCTGTTCACGAATGAGTTGGCCCTGAATTATCAAAGCCCACTCGCTGGCCGTATCTGGCAACGCTGCAGCGATGCACTGGAGGTAGGCTCTTACCGCGCTGGCGCATAGCGGCCAACAAGGGACGTTGCCTCGGGTTTTCAGACAGACGTTCGAACGTCACATGCACTTCGGTAACCGACGACCCCGTGTCGACCGCATCCATCGAGCTATTGACCATTGCCGACGCGAGTTGCTAGTGGCAAAACTCCTCCTTGGACTGCGGATCTGACCGAGGAGGGGAAAGCTCAGCTTCTGACCAAGAAGTAAACTGTTGCGCGTTTGATTGCGGGGATCGTAGCGTCGCGCTTGCTGCCCTTGTAAGTTTGGAGTGAGAACATGAAGAAGATAATCATTAGCCTGTGCTTGCTATGCGACGCCAGTGTCGGCCATGCTGAGAACTGGGTAAAGCAGGTTGATACGCCACATTTGATCTACATGGATTTCGATTCGCTACGATATAAGGACGGACTCGTTAGTTTCCTGGAAAAGGAAGCCTTTCCAAGCCGAGTTAGCACAAGGCTGCCACCTACGTATCAGCAACAGATCTCCTTCAATCAAGCTGTTTCACTGCAGATTTTGAATTGCAAGCTTTTGACGATGACGCGCATAGAAACGAGGTATCTCGACGATACCGGTGAGGTCGTAGCAACGCAACAGTTTGATGGTTCGAGCTGGGGGCCTGTCAGAGCCGACTCGTGGCTGAACGGGGCGCTGAAAAACATCTGCCCCGCGTAGGACCATCGTCACTAACAGAGCGTCGGTCATATGTGGTATCAACGGCGCGACAGCAGACGTCAACCAGGCGAAGACCGCTGAAGAGCGTAGTCGCGCGGAGCGTCGCTTGATTCGACGCATGGCACAAAAGCGGCGACTCGAAATCCAGTTTGCTCAAACCAAGATTCGGCAGTTGAACGACGGGTAGTAAGAAGCGGGTATAAGCATGTCGGCCATGGTGGCGGCATGATCACAATGATCAATAGTCCGGTTCGACCTAGCCGACCCATCAGCGGCCATGGTCACCTTGCTGCGCAGCGGACAGTCGGCGTACGTTCGACGAGTGGCGTCAACGTGGCGATTTAGGTCGCCACTTTGTATGCAGTAGGGGCACGGGTTTGGAGTCTGTCTTCGCGAAGACGTTCACAGCGATGCGCTCGCAGTAGACGCGGGCCAGTTCGGCTTGACTTAACTTCTCTAGTTCTTGAATGTCAGGTGAGCCGACCAAGAATTCCAACAATTTCTCTTTCGATGTCTGGGCGTAGCTAGCCAGAACGAAGTCATAGAAGTCGACCGGCGTATCCGCCTTGTGGTTTAAAGAAACGTCGCCGAAAAAGGTCTCCGGATGCTTGTTCCAAGCGGCGAGTTCGGCATCCGAAAGTGTCGCTCGGAATGTGATCGATTTGCCGTCGTCGGTATGAGCAATGCACATTGCGACCTTCTCATTCTCCATGACAACCGCTGAAACGAGTGTGCCCGAGACGTGGTTGCCATCTGCATCTGGAATGATGTATCTGTTACCTATCAACAGCTGATCCTTGGTGTCTGTGAATGCGAGTTCAGGATTCGCGCCATCGAAAGTTGAAGGGATTTCCGAGTGGGCTCGTATTGACTTGAGCAAATCGTGCATCTCGATATGAGCTTGTCGACCGTCTACGGCCGCGCGCAACGTCGAAAACTCATGATCGAGCTTGAACTCGTCGATATGGAAGCCGTCGGCCAAGACGACGCTGCGTCCCCGTGTCTCATCGAGGTGGTGTTCCCAAGGTGAATTAGTGAGAACGACGTAGGCAGGCGGAAGACGCTGCGCTTGAGGATCAGGTACTTCAAACCTCCTCAAAAGATCGAACGCACGCTTGACGAATGCTGGAGGCTGGCCGTCGACGCCCTCGTCTGGAGCGTTCAGGTCGATGAAGACGATGCGGGTTTGGTTCGCTGCCTTGTTAAGCGCGCGCACAAGTTGCCGAGTGATCCTGCCGCTCTGTGCTCTTTTCGCTTCGACCGAAAACTTCTTTCCTGTGCGCGTGTTGGTTGCCGTGAATTCACAGTGCGAGGTGTTGCGATCGTCTTCATCTTCAAATTCGAGCGTGAATCCAGCGCGAACCAGCATGGCAGCAACCTGCACTTCATAGCGAGCACTGGAGAAGTGCTCGTTGTTGTGCAGTCGAGCTACCAGCTTAGCTCGAAGCTCGGCGTTGTGTTCAAGCGCGTACAAGTCGTAAGCGAGATTCATGTAGGCAGAAACTGCTCCCGTCATCTTCGCACTTACAACCTGTCCAGGCTCCGTAATAGATATTCTCTGCTGCTCGCAGAGCTTGTGATACCAGATAAGGATGGGATGCCGCTGGTCCAAGGGTTTCTTAAGCTCGGCATTACCCCACTCCGTGCCTATCGCGTCTTTCAGATAGTCGATGAGGAAGTCATGGAACGTTTTCCACTTACAAGAGTACAAGATGCGGTTCTTGACTGCGACTACCTGGTGGCCGCTATCCAGTGTCGCCGCAATGATTGGTCGGCCGAGCCCTTGTTGCTGTTTACGTTGATGTTCGCGCGCCAGATGACGCGCGTTCAAGGTCGGTATCGCGGCCATGACTTTGGCAAGACGCTCCATGTCCCCAAGGGCGCCATGACACTTCTTGTATTTCATCCCGCCGCCACAGGGACACGGGTCGTTGCGGCCAATTTTCGCCAAACGTGTTCCCCTTGCATCTCAGGCATTAAACTCACCGTGCCATCAAATGCGCCCGTGCAGATCGGACACATACCGGCATTTCGACAGTGGTGGTCAACGCATTGAGATCTGCAAAGACTTATGGCTTGCGCCATTTATCAGGGTTACCGCCGGAAGTATTGCGCACACGCTCGACGTGTATTGCCGCATCGGGGTTGATTTGGCGGGCACGCTCTATCGCTTGCTGTTGCGTGGATTCGACGGCGCTGGCGCGTTGGGTTCCCGGCTTTGTCACCGCATAGGAGCCATCGGGGCGCCGTTCCACGTAGGGGTTATTGCTCATAGGGCCTCTCGGAATCTGACATATGCCCGCCAGAGGCTAAGCACTAGAAATAGTACTTCAGACGAAAGACTGCCACCGGATCTAGTATCTGGATAGAAAAGAGCGGTTGGCGGAGAACCAAGTTCTCATCTGCAGACGCCCGGCTGAGGCCTTTCGCGCAGCCGGTTCAGGGTCAGCAGGGCCAATCGCGTCGGGTTGTGGGCGATGCGATGAACGGAGCAGACTGCCGGTCCTCCGAATCTTTCCAGAGCAGTCCCGTGCCGACGAAGGGGCAAGGGGCACGAATGAATTACACTTTGCTTTCGACGTGGTTGTCGAATAGCGGCCCGGCTGGCGTATTCGCTCTCGGGGACTACCCGATGTTCATCCGCGCCACTTGGAGCCGATGGCGGCCCGAGTTTCCCCTTTGGCGGGCGGTCAATCCGGCTGACCGTTGCCCGCAGGGCCCCGCTAGATCGAAAATTGTCTCTTTTTTGCAACACTTGGGTGGCGGTCGGTCTTTTTTGGGATGGCTCAGCGGGCTTCGTGCATGAAATTTCGTGCTAGGATTCCCTTGAAACTACCGGTTTTACGCGGTTTTATGGCTCGAATTTGGGTGTTTTAGCTGCGAGAGATACGCCCAGTTGCTTGCGATCCGCACCACACGTGCAGCGGTAGTGGATGCCTCAAACCACGATTTCCGCGGCTGTTTTTAGCGCGCCTTCGTGCGGCAAACCGGCCAGGGATTTTCCTGCCTCGGGCAGTGCCTGTCAGGGACATTATGTCGCCCGTGCGCTGACTATTTCGAGCTACCTCGCACCGCGCTGTTCCGCTGTCTGTTCCTTCTGATTTTTCCACGCCATCGAGCCTGAATCCGGGTAGTTATTCCGACGCTTCCGCTCACGCTAAATATATTTAGGATACCTATAAAAATCATCGTCTCTTCACGTCCTTTATTCGCACTCGGACGCCTACTGTCTACGAGCGGTGCAATGGACCTCATGACTCGTACTGGAACGACTGTTTCTTCATTGTTGAGGCGACATTCATGCGGAGATTGGGGCGCCGTTGACGAATCCGATAAACGAGCCAATGACCTAGCAGTGACAAACGGCACTCGGATTTTGTCTGCATACGCGCTCGGACCCGGACAGGAAAAATTGTGGCTAATCACGGAAGCTGATCGTAGCGCGACGACCTTCTTGACCTCCTGCGAATATTAACGATGGGGCTCGTCGTGCAAAAATTATTGTCGACCCGCGCAGACCTGTACGTCTCGCAAGGAGAAATCTCGGGCGGCTGTGCCACTCATGCGGCAGCGGCAGCACTGACGATCCTGGGCATCATCAGTAAGCCATACCTGGATCAGAGGGTCGAAGGTTCGAATCCTTTCGCTCCGACCACGTTACAAATGAAGGGGTCACGAGTTCAGCTCGTGACCCCTTTGCCATTTCTGGCGCGCTCACCGCGCTCACATTGCTAGCACGCCGTGCGCGGTGAAGAAAGAGACGAGCACGATAGCCACAGCAGGTTAAAGCCGCCCAGCGTTTCGATTCAATCGCAAATTCCCGATATCGTTTAATCTTCTGCGTTCACTCTCCGTATTCGAACTTCAAACTCTATTTTCCGGGCCGTCCATGCCGCGTTTCGCCGTTCTGCTTGCTTGCTCCCTGCTCCTGTCCGCCTGTGCCGATGCCACCGTGCCCCACCACACGCCGCCGCAAGATCCGCCCGATTACAAGGGCGTGCCCACCGATACCACGCCGCCGGTCATGATCATCGCGCCGGCCAAACCCGAGCAGCCGCAATGACAGCCGGGACGCTGCTCGCCCACTGCCTGCCCGTATACCGCAGCGTATAATCCGCTCATGAACACGCCCGCCAACGCCGCCCAGCCTCACGCCCACTCGTCCGCCGACGCGCTCCAGGCGGCGGTCACGATGGCCGACGAATATTGTCGCGAGCGTGGCCAAAAGCTCACGCCCATTCGCCGCACGGTGCTCGAATTGCTGCTGGCCTCGGGCCGCGCGACCAAAGCCTATACGCTGCTCGACGAAATGCGGGCGATGCATCCGAACGCGTCGCCTCCCACGGTGTATCGGGCGCTGGATTTCCTGCTGTCAGCGGGGCTGATTCATCGCATCGAATCGATCAACGCGTTTACCGTCTGCCACGATCTCACCCATTGCCAACACGGCGTGCTGATCGTATGCCAGCAATGTGGCCGCGTGACCGAGTTGCAGCAGCAAAAGCAGTTGCGCCAGAGCCTGATGTCGCAGGTCGAGGCGAGCGGCTATCGGCTGGCGGGCGACGACATCGAGTTAAAGGGCATTTGCCCCGCATGCCAGGCCGCTGAAGATCCCAGCGCTCATCGGCACGACCACGATCACGACCACGCCTCGCATTGATCCGGCATGCGCGTCGTTAAAAGCGCTGCCTGACGCAAAAAGGCCGTTCCTGACGTCAGTCGGAACGGCCTTTTTGTATGGTCACAGCCCGAATAAGCGAAACCCCGATGCGGGCACACCGGGGTCTCTGACCCGCGAAAACTGTTCGCGTAGAGAATCGCGGGCTGCCCGTATTTTAAAGCGCATCGATCCGGCGGATTGTGATCACTTGTATCAACGCGTAACCCAATGTGCACGGGCCTCTTCGCCCTTTAAGCAGGCCTGGTCAACGAAGGCCGCGGCACGTAATTACTACGGCCAAAACGCAGGCATGAAGCCGTGTTATGCGCATTTCTTGCTGCAAAGGTATGATCGTATT
>Ga0255336_101093_pt1 | contig 24529 bp, 21 predicted proteins | sample MeOH1_35cm_T3_17_FD_189102 | JGI IMG/M metagenome (GOLD analysis project Ga0255336, IMG submission 189102) | Sandy soil microbial communities from University of British Columbia, Vancouver, Canada - MeOH1_35cm_T3_179 | ecosystem: Engineered > Artificial ecosystem > Sand microcosm > Unclassified ...
AGACGCGCGACGAAATCATCACCACCATCCAGTCGCATCCGTGCAATCCCGCGACCGCCGCCACGGCCGGATTCAAGGTAATCACGCTGGCGCTGGAGCAAAACGGCTATCCGTCGGTAGAGGCGCTGAAATCAGTGGTATCGAACCGCACGGCCGCGTTGATGATCAACAATCCCGACGACATGGGCATCTACAACCCGCACATCAAGGAGTGGGTGCGGATCGTGCACGAGTCGGGCGGACTGTGTTTCTACGATCACGCCAACTTCAACGGCGTGATGAGCCGGGTTCGCGCACGAGAGCTCGGCTTCGATGCCTGCATGTTCATGCTGCACAAGACCTTCGGCGGCCCGAAAGGCGGTGGTGGCCCGGCTGTCGGCGCGTACGGGTGCAGCGCCGCGCTTGCGCCGTTTCTGCCGGGACCGCTGGTCGTGCAGCGCGACGGCGCGTATCGGCTCGACCCGGGCGCCGATACCAGCATCGGCCGCGTGCGCGAGTTTTTCGGCAACGTGCAGACGGTCGTCAAAGCCTACGCATGGGTGCGCGCGATGGGCGCACAGGGCATTGCGGCGGCGGCCGACCTGTCCGTCCTCGCAAATAACTACATGACGCAGGAACTCACGAAGATCCGCGGTGTGACGTGCTCGCATCCGCATATCGACGCATGGCGCATGGAGATGACGCGCTTCAGCCTGGAGACGCTGGAAAAGGAAACTGGCGTGACCGTGTTCGACGTGCAGAACCGGATGGTGGATTTTGGCGTCGATGCATTCTGGCTCGCGCACGAACCGTGGATCGTGCCGCAGCCTTTTACGCCGGAGGCGGGCGAGATGTGGTCGAAGGAGGACATCGACTACTGGATTGCGGTGCTGGCGCAAATCTCCCATGAGGCTTACACCACGCCGGAGATCGTGCGAAGCGCGCCGCATAACCACCCGGCGGGCCGTATCGATGGAGCGCCGCTCGAAGATCCGTCGCGCTGGGCGATGACGTGGCGCGCGCATCTGAAGAAGCGCGCACCGGGATAAAAAGCGCCGGGTCCACCGCGTTGCGCGGCGGACCCGTCATGCTTCAGCCCTTCTAGTGCCCTTCCGCCTTCAGCTCGCCGAATACCTGATCCACTGCGCTGCGCGCGCGCCTCACCATTTCTGCGATCTCATCTTCCGAGATGACGAACGGCGGCGAGAACGCGATGGAGTCGCCGTCGGGCAGCCCGCGCGTAATCAGGCCGTTCGCCAGCGCAGCCTTGGCGACGCGCACGCCCACCTTCAACGCCGGATCGAAGCGCTTCGCCGGGTTGCGTTCGGCCACGAACTCGACTGCGCCGATCAACCCGAAGCCGCGCACATCGCCCACGGCCGGATGATCGGTGAATGCCGCGCGCAGATGCTTGTGCATGACGTCGCCGCGCGCACCGGCTTGCGCCACCAGGTTCTCGTCTTCGATCAGCTTCAGGTTGGCGAGCGCTGCGGCGGCCGCGACCGGGTGGCCGCTGTACGTGAAGCCATGGCCAAACACGCCGAGTTGGTCGCTGCCCGATACGATTGTGCGCCATACCTTCTCCGAAACAAGACTCGCCGATAACGGCACGTATGCTGAGGTCACCCCTTTCGCGACCGTGATCAGGTCCGGCTTCATGCCCATGGCCTCGGTGCCGAACATCGTGCCGAGCCGGCCGAAGCCGCAAATCACTTCGTCGGCAATCATCAGGACGTCGTATTTATCGAGGATCTTCTGGATGGCCGGATAGTAGCCGGCGGGCGGCACGATCACGCCGCCCGCGCCCATCACCGGCTCCATGATCATGGCCCCCACCGTCTCCGGACCTTCGGCAAGAATCAGTTGCTCGAGATCGTTCGCGAGCTTCGCGACGAACTCCGCGTCGCTCTGCCCCGGTTCGGCTTCCCACAACCGGTGCGGTGCGGTGGTGTGCTTGATGAACGACAGCGGCAGATCAAAGCCGCTATGCAAACCCGGCAAACCGGTCATGCCGGCCGTGACCAGGGTCACACCGTGGTAACCCCGCCTGCGGGCGATGATCTTCTTCTTGAGCGGCAGGCCGCGCGCATTGTTGTAATACCAGACGAGCTTCACCTGGGTATCGTTGGCGTCCGACCCGGAATTGCCGAAGAACACCTTCGACATCGGCACCGGCGACATCTCGATCAGCTTCTGCGCAAGCAGGATCGGCGCGTCCGTCGACATCGAGGCGAACGTGTGGTAGTAGGCCAACTTCATGGCCTGCGCGTGGATTGCGTCCGCGATTTCACGGCGCCCATAGCCGACGTTCACGCACCACAGCCCCGCCATCGAATCGATGTAGCGCTTCCCACGGTTGTCTTCCAGCCACACGCCCTCACCCGCCACCATCACAAGCGGTCCGTTGCGTTCGTGATCGCTCAGCGCGGTGAACGGATGAAAAAAGAACTGTCGGTCCAGATCGTTGAGATCGGGCGCTTGGCCCGCCACGGGAAAACTCATGAATATTCTCCAGGTTGATAACGCAGTGCGGTGCACTTAAGGCAATCATCGAACACATATTTGTGCGCATTGCGTCATTTTGGGCGATATGAGAACATAAATCAACGAATCGAAAATGCCCAGAAGCCCCAACAAAGGAAATTTCAACGATGCTGACGCTCAATGACTCGACCCTGCTCAAACAAGCGCTGTTTCTCAACGGCGAATGGATTGAGGAGACTGGCGCGGGTTTTATCGAGGTGATCAATCCAGCGACCGGCGCCGTGATTGGCAAAGTGCCGAAGGCAACCCGCGCGATGACCGCTGCCGCCATCGAGAAAGCGAGCAAGGTGTTCCCGGCATGGAGTGCGCGCTCTGCGGCTGAACGTTCGCAAATTATCAAGCGGTGGTTCGACCTGATCGTCACTCATGTCGAAGATCTCGCCCGGATTCTCACCGCGGAACAAGGCAAACCGCTTGCCGAGGCGCGCGGAGAAATCCTGTACGGCGCGGCGTTCTTCGAGTGGTATGCGGAAGACGCCAAACGCCTACATGGCGAAGTGCTTCAAGCGCCTTCGGCCAGCCGGCGCATGCTCGTGCTGCGCCAGCCGATCGGTGTGTGCGCGGCCATCACGCCGTGGAATTTCCCGATGGCGATGATCCCCCGCAAGGCCGCACCCGCTCTCGCCGCAGGCTGCACGATGGTTCTGAAACCGGCCAGCGCCACGCCCTTTTCGGCGCTCGCTCTGGCCGAGCTCGCGCAGCGCGCCGGGCTGCCCGCCGGGGTATTCAGCGTGCTGACGGGCGCGGCTTCGGAAGTCGGCGATGAACTCGCGACACACCCGCTCGTGCGCAAGCTCACCTTCACCGGCTCGACGGAAGTCGGCAGGTCGTTGATGCAAAAGGCGTCGGGGACGATCAAGAAGGTAGCCATGGAACTGGGCGGCAACGCGCCGCTGATCGTGTTCGACGACGCCGATATCGACGTCGCCGTGGCCGGGACGATCGCGTCCAAGTTCCGGAACATGGGCCAGACCTGCGTGTGCGCGAACCGGATCTACGTCCAGGCGGGCATTCATGACCGTTATGTCGAGGCGCTGGCCCGCGCGGTGAACGCGCTGAAAGTCGGCGACGGCTTCGCGCAAGGCGTGACGCAGGGCCCGCTGATTGACGACCAGGCGGTGGCGAAGGTCGAGGAGCACGTCGCGGACGCGCTCGCGCAGGGAGCGAAAGTCGTGGCGGGCGGCAAGCGCCACGCGCTCGGCCGGTCGTTTTTCGAGCCGACCGTACTGACGGGCGTCACCCAGTCGATGAAAGTCGCGACCGAGGAAACTTTTGGCCCGGTCGCGCCGGTTTTCCGCTTCGACACTGAAGAGGAAGCGGTGGCCGCCGCGAACAACACGGAATTCGGCCTCGCCGCCTATTTTTTCACTCGCGACAATGCGCGGGTCTGGCGCGTCAGCGAAGCGCTGGAGTGCGGCATGGTGGGCGTCAATACGGGCGCGACATCCTTTGAGGGCGCGCCGTTTGGCGGGGTCAAAGCATCGGGCGTGGGGCGCGAAGGGTCAAAGCACGGCATAGAGGAATTTACCGAGCTCAAATATGTGTGCATTGCGGAAGTCTGCTGATAAGATTTGTATGTTGCAGATTTTGTGCGCCATGCGCCCACTGCGCTTACTTAAAGGGGAAGCATATGGCCGCATACGAGACGGCTCTGGAGGACGACGATGAAGTTCGCGACCGCGACTACGTCGGCTCCTTCGCTCGCGGACTGGAAGTCATCAAGGTATTCAACCGGCATATGCCACGGCGCACGTTGAGCGAAGTGGCCGAGGCGAGCGGCATGACGCGCGCCACGGTCCGGCGCTTTCTTCTTACGCTCGTGCGCGAAGGCTATGCCGAGACCGACGGCAAGTACTTCAACCTGAAACCGAAGATCCTGGAGATCGGCTTCTCTGCGTTGTCATCCATGAATATCTGGGACATCGCCCAGCCGATCATGAACGCGCTCTCCGCCAACGTGCAGGAGTCATGTTTTGCTGCAGTGCTCGACGGCGATTCGGTGATCTATGTGGCGCGCGCTGCATCGAATCGCATCATGAACGTGGGGATTTCCATTGGCAGCCGAACGCCTGCGCACTGCGTGTCGACCGGACGCGTATTGCTCGCCGCCTTGCCGGACGCCGAGTTTCACCAGTATCTGGAAAATGCGAAGCTGCAGAAATTCACGCCGAACACGGTGACGTCGAAGGTCAAGCTGCGCGAGCTGGTGGAGGAAACCCGTTTGCGCGGCTGGTCGATCGTCGACCAGGAACTCGAAATCAGCCTGCGCTCCATCTCGGTGCCCATTCGCGACCGCGACGGGAAGGTCGTGGCCGCGCTCAACGTTTGTTGCCCGGCCGAACGCGTCACGCCGCAGGACATCAGTTCGCGCATCCTGTCGGCAATGCTCGAAGCATCGAAGGACATTACCCGCGCGCTACAGGCCTGATTCATCAGCGCCTTGCGCGAGACCAAACGGCACGCCAGGCGTGCCGTTTTTTTTCGTCCTTTCGACATCCTTCTATGCCAGTTTTTAATGACACGATGTTTACATGGCGAACTTTTGTGCGCTAATATCGATGCGCCGTCGTAAGACGTACCCATCGGAGCCATCGTTCATGCAGTCGTCATTGAAAGGCAAGGTCGTATTGGTCACGGGAGGCGGTCGCGGCCTCGGTCACGCCATCGCGGCGATGTTCGCCGGGCAGGGCGCGGTCGGCGTCGTCGCGGATCTGCCTTCGTCCACGCGGCTGGCCCCGCCGCACGGCATGCTCGCGCTGGATTGCGATGTGAGTTCGGAACCGAGCGTCGCAGCTTGCGTGGCGGCGACGCTTGAACAATTCGGCCAGATCGATGTAGTGATCGCGAACGCCGGGCTCGTGCCGGGCTGGCGCGCGACGGAGAACCTTGATTTCGACGAATGGGACCGCGTCATGGCCGTGAACGCCCGCGGCGTGGCCATCACCCTTTCCAAGACCGCGAAGGCATTGAGCGCCACGAAAGGATCGGTCGTCGTGATGGCGTCGATCAACTCGTTCGCGGCTCATGGCCGCCAGATGCTCTATACGGCGTCAAAGCACGCGGTGCTCGGCATCGTTCGGGCAGCGGCGCGCGATCTCGGCCCGCAAGGCGTGCGCGTCAACGCGCTCGCACCCGGCCCGATCGCCACTGAAGCGCTGCTTGAACGCATTCAACACCGCGCCAGCACGGGCGGCACGCAAGCCGATGCCGCGCTGCAGGAACTTGCGCGCGGCAATGCGATGAGACGCCTCGCCACCGCGGCCGAGGTCGCGCAGGCTGCGTTGTTCCTGGCATCGGATCTGGCCAGCGGCATTACAGGCGTGCTGCTTCCCGTCGATGCCGGTTTGCAGTAATCCCGCCGCCCTCCTCCCTACAGGCCATCACCCATGTTCAGTCTGGAAAACAAGACCGTGCTCGTCACGGGCGCGTCCAAGGGAATCGGCGCGGCTATCGCCACGGCGCTTGGCGCGGCGGGCGCTCACGTCATCGCTCATTACGGACATGACCGCGCCGGCGCCGAACAGGCGCTGGCAGACGTCCCGGCTGCGCGCAAGCATTTCGTGCAAGCCGACCTGCGCGATCTCGCGGCCACCGAAGCCATCTGGGACAAGGCGCAAGCGTGGCGCGGCCGGATCGACGTCTATGTAAACAACGCCGCCATCATGTTGTGGCACGGCGGTTTCGAGTCGGACGACGCCACGTGGGACGCCGTCTGGGAAGAGACGCTCGCCGTCAATGTGCTCGCGCCGGCACGGCTGATCCGCCGCGCCGTCAGGCATTTCCTCGCTCAACAAGGCGGCGTGCTCGTCACTATCTCGAGCTGGGCCGCGCAGCGCGGCGTGACCAATCCCGACACCATCGCTTATGCGGCGTCGAAGGCAGCCGTGCGCTCGATGACGCAAACCGTCGCCCGCGCGCATGCACGCGACGGACTACTCGCTTATATCGTCGCGCCGGGCGTTGTCCGCACGCAAATGTCGGAAGCGTTCGCGGCAAGCCAAGGCGGCGAGGACAAGATCACCGCCACGCTCGCCATGGGCGAATGGGTGCCACCCGACGACATCGGCAATTTGGTCGCCTTTCTGGCAAGCGGCAAGGCGCGCCACCTGAGCGGCGCCACGCTCGATGTCAACGGCGCGAGCTATGTGCGTTGATCGCACTATAAAAATTTGAGAACATAAGTGCGCCTTGCGCACATTTTCTTTGACAGCGTTTTTTGATGAAGCGACAATTTTTTCGTGGATAGCCCGCGATAGCCGATCCGGCTAGCCGAGATCCGGCGCCCGCCACCCAGATTTCCCACTTGCCCTTTCTGGAGAGTTCGCAATGCTTAGAGCAGTATTCATCGTGCTGGCTGCGGTTGTCGCGACGATGACCGCCCAGGTCGTCGAAGCCCGCACGCTCGATCAGGTCATCAAGAGCGGCACTATTCGGATCGGCGTGAATCCGAACTTTCCGCCCATGAGTTCGTACAACGCCTCGAATCAGCTTGCTGGTTTTGACATCGATATCGGCAACAAGATCGCCAGCACGCTCAACGTCAAGGTCGAATTCGTGCCGACTGAATCCGCGCAGCGCGTACCGTTTCTGGTGTCTGATCGCATCGACATCTCGCTTGGAGCGCTGACGCGTTCCGCCGAGCGCGCCCAGTTGATCGACTTCACGGTACCGCTGCACACCGAGTCGATGTCCGTGCTGACCACTGACAAGATCAAGGCCGCGAAGTGGACCGACCTGAATTCACCGTCGATCACGCTCGTGGACATGCGCGGCAACTGGTCGGTCGATTATGTGAAGGACAAGCTGCCGAAGGCCAAGATGCTGCTGGTCGAGTCCATCGCCGATACCGTGCGCGCGGTCGCACAGGGACGCGGCGACGCGATTGTCGAAAACATCGACTTCTTCCAGAATTTCACCAAGAATTATCCGAACGTCAAATGGCGGACGCTGAACGACCCGATCTTCGTGAATTACGACAGCATCGGGGTATCGAAGGGCAACTCCACGCTGAAGGACTACCTGAACGTGCTGTTGTATGACCTGCACTCGTCAGGTTTCGTCAACGATTCCTGGCAAAAGGCGTACGGCACGCCGATGCAAAAACCGATCGTTGCCAACCCGTATTTCTGAGCCGCGGCCGCACGCGCGGGCGGCCACATCCTCTGTATGACGGCGCGTGCCCTGTAGGGCACGCGCCGTCATTTGATCCGGATTGCCATGACCTACACCCTTCAATACGCCGATGTGCTGCGCCAGTTGCCGTATCTCGCAACCGGCGCGCTGCTGACGCTCGAGATTGCGTTTGTCTCGTTCTGGCTCGGGTGCACGATCGGTCTCGCCGGCGCGCTCGGCAAGATGCACGGCGGCGTGCTGGTGCGGCACGTGATCGGCCTTTATGTCGTGGTGCTGACGAATACGCCCGCGCTCGTGCAGATCTTCTTCCTGTTCTATGCGTTGCCGGATGCGGGCATTACCCTCTCACCGATGACCGCCGTGCTGATCGGGCTCACTCTCAACTCGGGCGCCTATCTGACGGACATCCTGCGCTCGGGAATCAGTTCGGTGCGAACGTCGGAACTGGAGACTGCCGAGACGCTCGGCATGTCGCGCCTGCAGATGGTGCGTTATGTGATCCTGCCGCACGTAGCCAAGACCATCTATGCGCCGCTCTGCAATTTCTTCGTCTGGCTCGTGCTCGGCAGCTCGATCGGTTCGATCTTCGGCGTCGAGGAACTCACGGGTCGAGCGATCAACATCTCCAGCGCGAACATGCGCACGATCGAAACATTCTCGGTGGTGGCCGCCATGTATGTCGCGCTGACCTTCGTCGCGTCGATCGCACTCGCGCTGACCGGCCGCTATGCCTTTCGCGTCAAAGCGAGGATCTTCTGATGCTCGATCAAATCATTGCGCAATTTCCCACGTTTTTCACTCACTTCACATTCGAGTTCCTGCTGGAGGCAATGGGCCGCACGCTTGCGATGACCACGCTCGGCTGCGGTGTCGGCATCGTGGCGGGGGCGATCATCGCGGTGACGCGTAGCACCAAGGCGCGCGTGCTTGCGCCCGTGCGTTTCGTGCTGACGGTGTTCGTCGAAGTGTTCCGGCGCATTCCGTTTCTCGTGAACCTGTTCATCGTCATGTTCGCGCTGCAGGGCTTCGGCTCCGAGGTATCGCTCTTCACCATTGCAACCGTATCCATCTGCATCGTGGCGACCGCGTTTCTCTCGGAAGTCATTCGCGCCGGGCTCGAATCGGTGGCGCGACAACAGATCGAGGCGGCCGAGGTGATGAACTTCGGCTTCATGCGCACGCTGTTCCTCGTGCTGTTGCCGCAGTCCTGGAAAGTGATCCTGCCACCCGCGTTCGCGTTCATGGTGATGTTCATCAAGGACACGTCGCTCGCATCGCAAATGGGCGTGGTCGAGCTGACGTTCACGGGCAAGGTCCTGATGAACCGCGGCTTCTCGCCCTTTCTCGTGTACGGCGCTGTACTCACCGCCTATTTCCTTTTGTCCTACCCGCTAAGCCGTCTGGGTGTCTATCTGGAGAATCGCCTTGCCTCACCTCGCAGTCGAAAAACTCTCAAGCGCGTACGCTCAGCAACAGGTTCTCCGCGACATCACACTCTCGGTTGAACGCGGCGAAGTCATCAGCCTGATCGGGCCGTCGGGCTCGGGCAAAAGCACGCTGCTGCGCACGCTGGTCGGACTGATGCCGCCTACTGCCGGCCGGGTCGTGCTCGACGACGAACCGCTCGACTATTCATCGCGTAAAAGCGTGCGCGCCGCGCGCGACAAGATGGCGATCGTGTTCCAGCAGTACAACCTGTTCCAGAACATGGACGTGCTGCGCAACGTCACCATCTCGCCGCTCAAGATCAAGAAGCGGCCGCGCGAGCAAGTGGAAACCGAAGCGAAGGAATTGCTGCGCCGCGTCGGCCTGGCGGAAAAACACGCGAGCTATCCCGATGAACTGTCGGGCGGACAGCAGCAGCGCGTGGCGATAGCCCGGGCGCTGGCGCTCAAGCCCGAGCTCCTGCTGCTCGATGAAATCACCGCCGCGCTCGATCCGGAACTCGTGAACGAAGTGCTCGACACGGTACGCACCCTGGCGGGCGAAGGCATCACCATGCTGCTCGTGTCACACGAGATGTCGTTCGTGCGCGAGGTGTCCACGCGCGTGGTGATGATGGACAAGGGGCAAGTCGTGGAGATCGGTACGCCAGACAAGATCTTCGGCAATGCCAGCGAAGCCCGCACGCGCGACTTCGTCGGCAAGATATTGCGGCATCACTAAACTGATTACACACTCGCCAGCAGGAAGGGCGAGAGGTCCACATCGAAGGGCGCGGGCTTGCCCTGCACCAGGCTCGCGATGATCTGCGCCACCGCCGGTCCGGCGGTGAAACCCATCCACGGGAAGAAGTTGATGAAGAAGCCGGGCGTGCCCGGCACTTCGCCGAGTATGGGCTTCCAGTCGTCCGTACCGTTCACCACGGCCGCCCAGGTCCGAACTACCTGCAGTGCGCCAAGCGCCGGCACGGCGGCGAGTGCGACGGCCATATTGCGTTCGAGGGAATCGGGATCGGTGCTGGGATGCCCACGGCTATGCCAGCGCGCCGGCCAGCCGCCGCCTATCAGGATCGCGCCGGCCTGGTTCTGCTTGAGCGTGAGTTTGTCGCCGGCGGAGTAGACCAGGTGCGGAATCAGCGGTGCGACGCGCTCCGTCACGGCAACCTGGATCGCGAAACCCTGCACGTCGATGGCAATGCCCAGCAGCGCGGCGATCTTGCCCGCGTCGGCGCCGGCCGCATTGACCACGCGTTTTGCCCGAAAAACGCGTGCCCCGGCCGACACCTCGAAGCCCTCGCGTGTCTGAGCGATCCGGGTCACCTCGGCATGGCGCTCGAACCTCACGCCCAGCGCGCGCGCGGCCCGCGCATAAGCAAGCGTAGCGGACAGCGGACTCGCCTTGCCTTCGTCGGGACAGAACGCGCCGCCCACGATCGCGTCGGACAGATACGGCGCCAGGGCTCTCACGCCTGCGCGGTCGAGCAGACGTATCTCGAGCCCTTGCGAGCGCTCCACCTCCGCCTTCGCTGCGATGGCCATCATCTGCGCTTCATCGGTGGCAACCAGCAGGCCTCCTTTTAGCGACACTTCGAGATCAGCGTCGAGCGTGGCCGACAAGCCGCGCCATACATCGATCGAGCGACGCAACAGACCGATGGTCGGCGCGAACGTCCGAGCCCACTGCGGGCCCCGGTTGACAAAAGGATCATGTGGAATCTGCGCATGCAGGCTGCCTGCGTTCGAGCCGGACGCCTGCGTGTTGAGCTCGCTGCGCTCGAGCACGGTCACGGCCACACCATCGCGGGCTAGATAATAGGCGGTCGCGCAGCCGGCGAGACCGCCACCGATCACAATCACATCGTTCATCGGGTCAGCAAGTAGAATGTTGAGAAAGCGTTACGGGTGTTACTTGGAAGCGGCGTCGGGAGCTTGCATGTTACGCCGCGCAAGGAAGAAGCCGAAGTTCCGGGGCAGCACGTCATGCGGTGCCGGGTGACCGAGGGAGCGCGCCGCGCGATACGCGAAGTTAGAGTCGGCCAGCAGCTCGCGCGCCATGGCGACGAGATCGGCCGAGCCACCACTCACGATTGCATCCGCTTGCGCGGGCTCGGTGATCAGGCCCACCGCCATGGTGGCAATGTCCGCTTCACGACGAATCCGTTCGGCATACGGAACCTGATGGCCGGGCGCTTCCGGTCGCACGGACCGCGCAACCGGGCCGCGGATGCCGCCCGCCGAGCAGTCGATCAGATCAATACCGGTCCCCTTTAGCCGCCTCGCCAGCGCGATGGTTTCGTCGAGCGTGACGCCGCCCGCGCTTTCGTCCACACACGACGCGCGATACCACACCGGCATTGTGTCCGGCACCGCCTGCCGGACCGCGTGCGCGGCTTCCAGCGCAAAGCGCGCGCGGTTTTCGAAACTACCGCCATAGCGATCTGTCCTGTGATTGGCTATCGGCGATAAAAACTCGTGCAGCAGGTAGCCGTGCGCACCATGCACTTCGATAAAGTCGAGGCCAGCGCTCACGGCCCGCCGGGCGCACGCCGCAAACGAGGCGACGATGCGCGCGATGCCCGCTTCGTCGAGCCCGGCCGGAACCGGCCAGCCCTCGGCATGGGCAATAGCCGACGGCGCGACCGTGGCCCAGCCGCGTGGCGGTGACTCGCTCGCGAGCGGTCCGGCGCCGTCCCAGGGACTGGCCGAACTGCCCTTGCGCCCGGCATGCCCGATTTGCACGCCGACTGGGATGCCCTGCCCTTGATAAAGCCCGGCGAGTTGCCGGAAGCCGTCTACCTGGCCGTCATCCCAGAGCCCGAGACAGCCCTCGCTGATGCGGCCGTCCCGCTCCACGGCCGTGGCCTCGATTACCGCCCCGCCCACGCCGCCAAGCGCGAAGCGCGCGTGATGCGCAAGATGCCACGCATTAACGCAACCCTCGACCGCGCGGTACTGACACATCGGCGAAACGACAATGCGGTTGGCGAAGGTAGTGCCGCGCGAGTTGAACGGCGTGAACAGGCGGATCTCGTGCATCGTCCGATCAGGCTTTTTGCGCCGCGCATTGCGCGACATACGCGTTGATGTCGTCGAGGATCGAGACAATCTTCGCGCGCCGTTCGATGCCCTCCTTGCCAAGCGCCGCGAACTTCGTCAGCGGCGGCCGCACGTCGCCGACCGGATAACCCTGCGACGTCGCCAGCGCCTTCGAATAGCACTGATGCCCGTAAGTCGGATGGCCTTGCGCGATGATTCGGTCGAAGCTGGCAATCATCTTCTGGATGGTTTTAGCTTCCTCCAGTTCACCCTCCACCAGCGCGTCCCACAGTCGCGTAGACGCCTTGGGAATGTAGTTCGCGTACGGGTTCACATAGCCGACCGCGCCGAGCAGGAAACTTTCCACGGGCCGCTCCCCGGCGAACACGTTCATCACGCCGCCGGTGGCTTCGATCACGTCATAGACGCGGCCGACGTCCATGCTCGCTTCCTTGATGTAGCGAACGTTGTCGAACGCCCGGGTCATGCGCGCCACGAGTTGCGCCGACATATCGACATTGGTCGTGACCGGGTTGTTGTAAAGCATGATCGGCAGCGAGGTGGCTTCGGATATTGCCCGGTAGTACTCGAAGATCTCGTCGTCGGTCGGGGTGTAGTAATACGGGGGCACGATCATGAAACCGTCCACCCCCAGCTCTTCTGCTTCGCGCGTGTAGCGCACGGCATTCGGCGTCGACGCATTCATGGTGCCGACCAGCACGTCCATCCGCCCGGCCACATGTTTGACCGTGGCCTCTACATATAGGGCGCGCTCCTCGTCGGTGATCGTCAGAAATTCGCCAGTTGTACCCAGGATGATCACGCCGGGCGAGCCCGATTCTATTTGCCAGTCAAGAAAACGCTTGAGCGCACCTTCATCGATCGACTTGCCGTCGGCGGTAAAGGGCGTCACGGTCACGCCATAGCTGCCACGAAAAACTTTACTCACGTATCTCTCCATTTGAATTCGCTGAACGCTCAGCCGCCATGCGCACAAATTCGCGCACCGAACTGTGCGACCCGACTGTCTCCCGCCACGCCGCCGAACCCATACAAACCCTAGCTCCTGCCATCCATCGCCAAATATGGTCGCACTTATCCAACAGGCTTACCCAAAATTCCCGAAAATTTCACGAAATCCAAACAATCATTTTTGTTCACATGGCGCCTGAATGTTAGCATGGCGCACGTTTTGTCACAAAGCGTCTACGCGAGATTTGTTCAGAAGTAGCGCTGTGACGACCTAGGAACGTGCAACCACGTGGACAGAAGGCACGATCCAGACGAAGCTTCGCACCCGTTGTGAAGTAACTGGTTCGTACTCCAAATTTTCGGCAACATCAATTCAGGGGAGTTGAGTGGCATGAGAACTATCAGGCAAATCGCAGCGCTCGTAGGCGTTGCAGCAACGGGTTTGGCTCACGCGCAAAGCAGCGTCACCCTATATGGCGTCATCGACACCGGCCTGACGTACGTCAGCAATGAAGGCGGCGCGCATAACATCAAGATGGACGACTCGATTGCCTCAGGCGACCGCTGGGGCCTAAAAGGAACCGAAGATCTTGGTGGAGGCCTCAAGGCGATCTTCACCCTCGAAAACGGTTTCAACGCATTGAACGGTCAGTTCCGCCAGGGTGGCCGCGAGTTCGGTCGCCAGGCATGGGTAGGGCTGCAAAATAATTACGCGGCGATCACGATCGGCCGTCAATACGACCTGATCTACGACTACACCGCCAATTACGCGATGAGCGCCTGGGCGAGCGGCTATGCCACGCATCAGGGCGATCTGGACCGCATGGGCTGGGAGCGTCTCGATAACGTGATCAAGATCAAGAGCGCTGATTTTCACGGCCTGCAGGGCGGCGCAATGTACTCGTTCGGCAACGTTGCCGGCAGCATCCACCAGCAGAGCGCATGGTCGGCGGGAGGCCAGTACAACCACGGCGCGTTCTCGGCCGGCGCGGTGTATTTGCGCATGAATAATCCGTTCGGTTCAAACGCTATCGATCCCTACGGCTCGATGGGTGTCTCCAGTTTCCTCGGCCAGACTACCGCGACTCGCGACCCGGTAACCGGCAAGGTCACCGACCTCTTTTCGAGCACGCCGATGCAGATCGACAGCCAGAGCGTCCTGACGCTTGGCGCAAGCTACGTGCTGTCGAACGTCACCTACGGCCTCGCGTATTCGGATGTCTGGTTCAAGGGCTTTGGGCGTACTTCGGCGCTGCGCACCTATGACGCGGGCGCGTCGTGGCAGATCACGCCTACATTTAATGCGGCAGCGGGCTACTTCTATTCGACCTTCGAAGGCCATCACTACAACGAAGGCAGCCTCGGGCTCGACTACGCGTTATCGAAGCGCACCGACGTCTACATGCAAGCCTCCTACCTGCGCGCATCGTCGGGTGTGGATGCTGTTCAGGGCTTCCTGTTCACGCCGTCGACAACCAGCACTCAGACAAGCGCGCGTCTGGGTCTGCGTCACCGCTTCTGACGTAAAAGCGCCCGCGCGGCTTTCGGGTCGCGCGGCGCGGCTTGTTTGTTCTTGCGGCCTTCATTCAAGCATCATTCAACCTCACTGGCTGATCAGCACCTGCAGTTCCTCCGGCCGCAAACGCATCGGCGAATACGGCCGCATGTCCGTGCCCGGATCGCGTCCCGTCATCAGATCGGCGACCATGCGCGCGGTCAGCGGCCCGAGGGTGTAGCCGGCATCGCCGGGAATGGCCGCGTGCAATCCGGGCAGGCCTGGCATCTCGCCCAGCACGCCCCGCCCGTCCACTTTCGAATTCAAGCCGGCCCACGTGCGGATGATCTGCAACGACGCAAGCGCCGGCACCATGAACTGCGCCAGCGACACATTGCCAATCATGCTGGCCGGATCGACCACCGGATAGTCGGACCCCGCCGCGAGCTTCGCCGGCCAGCCTCCGCCGATCACGACCTGCCCGGTCGATAACTGCTTGAGCGTGACGGATCGCTCCGCGTGTTGCACGAGGTGCAGGATCAGCGGCGGGGTGGCCTCGGTAATATTCATGTGCAGCGGCTCGGCATCGACCGGCAGGAAGGCACCGGCGCTGTCCATCAGCGCCCGCGCACCCGGGCCGGCCGCAACCGCGACTTGTCTCGCGGCGAGTGTGCCGAGCGCGGTCGTCAGCGTGAAGCCTGCACTGGCAGCTCGCAGTTTTTCGACCTTGCATCGATCGACGATCGTGACGCCCATGCGGGAAGCCCACGCCCTCACTTGCGCATTGCACTTGAGCGGATTGAGCTTGCCTTCGTTGGCACAAAGCTCCGCGCCGAGCGCGGCGGACCCGAGATATGGCGCAATACGTTCCAGATCGGCACGCTCGAGCAGCTCGACGGATAGACCAAGTTCGCGTTCACGGCGGCTCTTGGCCACGAGGAAATTGAACTGATCAGGCGTCTCGGCGATCATCAGTCCTCCCGAGACTTTCATCTCGAAGTCAGCACCGATCGCGCGCTCGAATTCCCGCCAGTACTCGACCGCTTTCGGATAGAGCGGCAACTGCTGTTCGAAACCAGCCACACGTTCGGGGAAGAGCCGCATGAAACGGCTTTGCATCTGCACATGCAGGCTGCCGGCGTTAGCCGTCGACGCGGCGGAGCCGCCCGCATCGAGCAGCATGACATCACGGCCCTCTTGCGCAAGAAAACCCGCCAGACACAATCCGACAATGCCCCCGCCGATCACCGCGACATCGGTGTGCTGGCGCGGCAGCGCGCCCGCCTTGAGAACGTTCATGAATCGCTGCCGTGCCCGGCCAGTTCCGCGATCGACACCGGCTTGACCGGCACGCGCGGCGCGAAACCGGACATCTCGTCGCGCTGGCGGCCGAAGCGTTCACAGACGATCTCATCGAGGACCGGCGCGCAGTACCGCCCCTGGCAGCGTCCCATGCCGATACGCGTGCGCCGCTTGATTGCGCCGACCGTACTGAGGCCCTCGTCGAGCGCCGCATCGAGCTGACCGAAGGTGACTTCCTCGCATCGGCAGATCACGGCGTCGCCGCAGCGTTCTTTCGGCGCGCTCAGCGGACTCGCATAGATGGTCCAGAGCGCTTGCTGGAAGCGGCGCTGCTTGTCCAGTTCCCCGACCGCGCGATCGCGCTCGCCGTCCAGCGGATGAGCGAGCGCATGGCCGAGCGACACGGCCGCCGCCGCGCCCACGACCACGCCTTCCGCCAGCGCCGCTTTCGCGCCACCAAGGCCCGTGCAGTCGCCGACCGCGTACACGCCCGCGACGCTGGTCAGGCCCGTGTCATCGCGGCGCGTGGCGAGTTGCCGCCGATGGGCGTCGAAGTCATGCCTGCAGCCGAGCGTGCGCAGCAGTTCGTTGGCTGGCTCGAAGCCGTAGCCGAGGCAAACGACATCGACGTCGATACATTGCGGCACCGTCTCGCCCGACACGCGTGCAAGCGTGACCGACAGCCCGGTCTCTGTTTTCCCTATGGTCTCGATCACGGTGTCATTGACGATGCGCACGCCGTGCCGTTTCACCATCCGCTGATAGCCGAGACCTTCGGCCACGAGCGCGGGAGCGGCGAGGCTCATTGTGAGCAGCGAACCGAGCGTGGCGAGGCCAGGCGCATGCGCCGCTTCCACTACGGCTGCAACAGCCGCGCCGCCGCTCACCAGTTCCGCAGCCAGTTGCAAGTTGAGCGGCCCGTTGCCCGCAATCAGCACGCGTTTGCCCGGCAAACGACGCGACGTGCGCCACAAGGTTTGCGCGGCGCCCGTCGTCATCACGCCCGGCAGTGTCCAGCCGGGCACCTGCCAGCCGCGCTCATACGCGCCTGTCGCAACAATGCACGCGGCGGGCCGGAAGCGGATCGACCGTCCGCGTACCGTCGCGATGAATTCGTTCGGTTCGAACGCGCCCCAGACCAGCGCGTCGCTGATGATCTCGACACCGGCCTTGCGGGCGGCCTCGATGAGCGCCGCGCCACGGCGGTGCTGCGCATCGGCAGGCGCAACTCCTTCTGCCGATACCCCCAGTTGCTTGTAGTACTGTCCGCCGGCCTGACTGCGTTCATCGAGCACGATCACACGGGCGCCCGCGCGCTGCGCGAAGAGCGCCGCCGACAATCCGCCTGGCCCTGCGCCGATCACCAGCAACTCTGGCTCGCGCACTTCCGGTTCGTGCGCGCCCAAGTGATCGCCAGACACCGGCGGCAATGGAAGCGGACGCGCATGCGCACCGCGTCGCACGGTGATCGGCTTCTCGATCTTGGTCATGCATGCGCGGCGATTGGCGACGCCGTCCACTTCCACGAGGCAGTCCTGGCACACGCCCATCCCGCAGAACACACCGCGCGGCTGACCCGATGCGGTGGTACGAAAGTCCTGGATGCCGTACGCGATCAGCGTGGCCGCCAGCGTTTCACCAGGCCGGGCGTGCAGCGTTTCACCGTCGAACTGGATAGGAATGGTTTGAGTCATGGTCGAATGGTTTGAGTCATGGTCGATCAGTGCGTACGTCAAGATGCATAAAACAAGCGGCCCGGCTCAAAGCGACGACTCGAGCCGGGTGTTCAGAACGAGTTCCGCCACCGTCGCATTGTTCGGCAACGACAACAAGAAGGCGATCGTATCAGCGACAGTTTCCGGGCGCAGCCGGTCGGCCACCGGGCTCGCGCTGGCAAGGTGCGCTATGAGTTCGGTGTCCACGGCGCCAGGGCACAAGGCAGTTGCGCGCACGCCGCTTTCCCAGCCGTCGAAGCGCGCCGCGTGCGTCAGCGCCATGACGGCGTGCTTCGTCATCGAATAGCCGATGGAATCCGTCGGCCGGTAACGCTTGCCGTCGGTCGAGGCGATGTTGATGACGCGGCCGTGGCCGCCCATCCGCAGCGCGGGCATGGCGGCGCGAATGGTCCTGTACGGTCCCTTCACATTGACCTCCCACATCTGGTCGAGCGCGCTTTCATCGCCGCGCTCGAGTGAGATCTCGAGCAGGATGCCGGCGTTATTGATCAGCGCATCGATGCGCCCGAAGCGCGCGAGCGTCGCCGCGACCCAGGCGGCAGGCGATGCTGCATCGAAGGCGTCGTAGTGTTGGACCAGCACGCGCGCGGTGTCCGCCGCAAGCTCCGGATCGATCCTGGCGCGATCGCGCACGCCGAGCGACAGCGTATAGCCGTCGTCGTAGAGACGCTGCGCGATCGCGGTACCAATGCCCCGCGATGCGCCCGACAGCATGACGACGCCGCGCCCTTCCCCATTAGCCTGAGTCATCAGAAAAGCCCCTGATAGACGCCGCCATCGTTGACGATGTTCTGCGCCGTCATGAAGCCGTTCTGCGCGCTGCACAGGTATGCGATCAGGTCGCCGCATTCGGCCGGGTCGGCAAAGCGTCCCGCCGGGCAAAGACTGAGCCGGTCCGCCACGATCGCTTCGTAGGTGGTGTTGCCGCGCGCCGCATGGCCGTGCAGGTTCGTGATCAGCGCGTCCGTTTCAAAGAGTCCCGGGCAAACGCTGTTGATCACCACGTTGTGCGGAATCAGCTCGCGCGCCATCGCGGCAATCGCGCCAGCGAGCGCGAGCCGCGCTGCATGACTTGGCCCGAAGCCGACCTGCGGAAACTTGATGAAGCTCACCGACATATTGACGATGCGCCCGAAGCCGCGTTCCGTCATAGCCGGCACGACTGCGCGAATCAGTTCGAGTGACGAAAAGAAATGCGCCTCCATCCAGCCGTCCCACGCTTCGCGAGTGAGCGTGCGAAAGTTGTCGGGCACTTGGCGGATGCCTGGATTCGCGACCAGGATATCGACGATTCCAGCCTGTCGCAGTACCGCTGCGCGCCCTTCTGCCGTGCCCAGGTCCGCGCTGACGGTGGCGACCTTCACGCCGGCTTCGGCGGCGAGCTGGCGCGCGGCTGTATCGAGCGGTTCCTGCGAGCGGGCGACCAGCGTCAGATCCACGCCTTCCCGGGCAAGCGAACGCGCCGCCGCCAGTCCCAGCCCCTTGCTACCGCCGCATACCACCGCGCGGCGTCCTCTGATACCTAGATCCATGACGTCTCCTGGCGCCGGCATGCTGTGTGCCGGCTCATTTCTGGTTAGGCCTCGTGTCAGCCCGGTTGTGCAAATGATCTCGCCAGCAAGCGCGGGGGCACCTTGAAGCGGCCCGCGACATCGCGCCATTGCTCACGCACAGTCGTCACCTCGGCGGTGTCTCCAGCTACCAGTACCGTGGCCGGCAGCAACTGCGCGTTATAGCGTGCGGCACCGGACTCGGTGTAGCCGCCGGCGTCGAGGAACGCGACGAAATCGCCGCGTGCGAGCAGCGGCATCATGCGATCCGCGCCGACTTCATCGGAGTTGCAAAGCGGTCCGACCAGATCGACGCGATCCGTTGCCGCCCGCGCCGTGTCCTTGACCGCCACAGCGTGGTAGTACCAGTCGAGTGCGGACGCCCAGGAGAGATGATTCGTCGACAAGTCGAGGTTCACCCATTTCTTCGACGCCCCTTGCTTGATCGCGCCGACCCGCCCGACCGCGACGCCCGCCGGCCCCGAGATCGCGCGGCCTGGTTCAATGCGCAGCTTCGGCAGCGGCAGGTCCAGCCGTCCGGCTTCCTCGCGGATTGCCGCACCGCACAGGCGGCCGTATACCTCGGGCGTCGGGGCAGCGTTGTCGTCGATCTGCGAACGCGGTCCCGTGCCGTACCACTTGCCGAATGTCCAGCCGCCGCCGATATCGATGCACGGCGGCGTCCAGCCCGTTTCATCGCGCAGGAAGCCGGACCAGGCGATCATCTCGCGCGCCATGATCGCGAAGTTCTCGGGATCGTTGGACATGCGGCTCAGGTGAAAATGCGTTTCCTTCAGTTCGATGTCAGGCATCTGTTGCGCACGCCTGACGATCTCGACCGTCTGCTGGCGCGTCATGCCCCATTTGGTGGAATCGCTCTGTTCCTTGAGCGTGCCCGGACCATGCATGGCGACGCCGGTCCGGCCCGCGAGCGCGAGCAGGTCGAGCTTCAGCCGGATGCCGATGGCAACCTTCTTGCCGAGCCTCTTTGAAATCGTGTCGATGCGATCCAGTTCGTCCATCGCGTCGATATTGATACAGATGCCGTTGGTGATGGCCATCTCGAGTTCGTCGTCCTGCTTGTTCGAACCGTTCAGCACGAGCTTCTGCGGATCGGTGCCGGCGAGCAGCGCGATATACATTTCATTCACGCCGAAGCAATCGCCGCCCGCTCCCTCCTGATTCAGGATGTGGCGAATTGCGAGACTGTTGTTCGACTTGTTGGCGAACAGGATCTCGACGTGCGGATAGTGCGCGAGAAAACCATCCCTGAAAGCGCGGTATCGATCACGCAATTCGTTTTCCGAGATGATGTATAGCGGCGCGCCATGCGCCTCGGCGAGTTCCTGCACGTCGCAGCCGTCCACCCATAGATTGCCGTTTGCGCCGATGCCGATGTACTTGCCGTATTGCACGGAGAAACTGCAGGGGTTTCCGTGCGGCTGGGGTTGTGTCATTGCCATCTCCTTGCTGGTGTCTGGGTTAGGGTTACGACAGCAGCCCTTCGGCTTGCAGTCCCGCCGTGAGCACATCGCACTGGCTGGGTGCGAGCGGGCGCAACGGCGCGCGCGGCTTGCCGCCGCCGGGAATATCGAGAAGGTCCATCGCGGCTTTGGTCGACGGATAAAGCGTGCGGCCGTCGCTCGTGAACAGGTCGGTCAGGCGGCGGCCAATCGCCTGAAGGCGCGCGGCGAGCAGCGTGTCGCCATCGCGTGCGGCTTCGAAGAGCATCTGCCCGCCTTCGTCCCATACGTTCGGGAAGCAATCGATCACGCCGTCCGCGCCCAGTTGTACAGCTGGCACGCCAAACACTGACGACGGCCCGCAGAACACGCGCAGCGTCTCGTGTACGGCGAGGAATGTGCCATAAAAGTTGTTCCAGTCGCCGGAGCTTTCCTTGACTGCGACCACGCGTTCGAGTTGGCCCAGGCGAGCCACCAGCTTCGGCGTCAGATAGTTCACCGCGTTCCCGGGAATGTTGTAGAGCATGACCGGCAAGCCGACGTTCGCCGTCACATCGGCGTAGTGCGCATGGATCTCGTCATCGCACAGCTTGACGAAGTACGGAGGCAGGATCAGCGCGCCATCGCAGCCCGCTTTCTCCGCCAGCAACGTCAGCGCGATCGTGTCCTCAACGCCAATCATTCCGGTGCCCGCGATCAGCGTGCCCCGTGTGCCGATGGCCGCCTTCGCGACGGCAAAGAGCCGCGCGCGTTCGCCGGCGGTCATCGCCCAGAATTCGCCTGTACAGCCGCCGACCACGACACCCGTGACGCCAAGGCTCAAATGTCGCTCGATGACATCGCCCAGTTCCCGCTCGTCGATCTTGCCGTCGTCGTCGAACGGCGTCGTGATTGCCGGCATGGCGCCGGACCAGTTCACGCTATCTCTGTTCATTCACAATCCCGTGTTCATTGAAGGTTGGACGTCTCGCAATACTTCATGCAACGCTTCACGCCGCGTCGCGGGTACGCTTGATCGATGTGACGTTGGTATCGTCGCGGTTCAGGCGCAGGCCACTCTGTCGCGAGAACACATGCACGCGGGCGAGCGTCACGTCGAACGGTACGTCATCCCCGGCACGCAATTCGGCTGCCAACGGCACGTCGCTCGCGATTCGGGTGCAGAGCATCGCGCCGCCGCAATCCATCAGTACGATCGATTCGTGTCCGGTCGGCTCGACCACCTTGACGCGCGCACTCAGCGCGCCGCGGCCAAGCACGATGTCCTCGGGCCGGATGCCAATTGCTATGTCATGTCCGGCGTCCGCACGCAACGCCGAATGCGGCAACCGCAGCGCTAGGCCACCCGCCCTTAAGACTGGGCCACTGTCGTCGCGTTGCAGGTCGCCGTCGATCAGCGACATCGCCGGCGTACCGATGAAACCCGCGACGAACTGGTTCGCCGGCCGGTAGTAGATTTCATCGGGCGTGCCGAACTGCTGCAGCACGCCGCCGCTCATCACCGCGATGCGCGTGGACATGGTCATCGCCTCGAGCTGGTCGTGCGTGACGTACACCGTCGTCGTGCCAATGCGTTGATGCAATTCGATCAGCTCGGCGCGCATGTGTGCACGCAGCTTCGCGTCGAGATTCGAGAGCGGCTCGTCAAGCAGAAACACCTTTGGTTTCCTGATCAGCGCTCGCCCGAGCGCCACGCGCTGCTGCTGTCCACCCGATAGCTGCTTCGGCTTTCTTGCAAGCAGCGGTTCGAGCTGCAGCAACTGTGCGATGTGGGTCAGCATCGCCGCCCATTCCCGCTTCGGGACGCCACGTTTCTTGAGTGGATAGACAATGTTCTCCGCCACCGTCAAATGCGGATAAAGCGCATACGACTGGAACACCATCGCTATATCGCGTTTGGCCGGCGGCAGTTCATGCACTTCCTGGCCGTCAATGTGAATCGCGCCACTCGTCGGCTGCTCGAGTCCCGCAAGCATGCGCAACGTGGTCGTCTTGCCGCAGCCCGAAGGCCCCAGCAGGCAGACAAACTCACCGTCGCGAATATCGAGGTCGAGTGAGGGAATCGATACGGTATCGCCGAAGACCTTGCGTACGTTCTTGAAACTTACTGCTGCCATTGATCTGCTCCGGAATACGTGGCCGTGGTGTCGTCGGTGCTCATCCCTTCACACCGCCCGCGCCGAAGCCGCTCGTCAGGTAGCGCTGGAGGAAGGCGAAGAAGAACAGCAGCGGTACGCTCATCATCACGGAGGCCGCCATCAGCAGCGACCACTCAATGTTGAAAGACGACACGAGCATGTTCATCACGCCGGTGGTGAGCGGACGGGTTTCATCGGTATTGACCATGACGAGCGCGTACAGATACTCGTTCCAAGCAAGAATGAAGGTGAAGAGCGCGGTAGAGATGATGCCGGGCAGCGCCTGCGGCAGGATCACGTCAATGAACGCGCCCAGGCGGCTTGCGCCATCTACCAGTGCGGCCGCTTCGAGGTCTTCCGGGATCCCGGCCATGAAAGAGCGCAACAGCCACAGCGCGTAGGGCAACGCAAACGTAGTGTAGGAAATCACAAGGCTCGTCAGCGTATTCTCCAGCCCCAGCTTCACCATCATCAGATAAAGCGGGATGATGAGCACCACCGACGGCATCAGGTACGTACAGAGCACGGCGATGGCGATCGCCTCACGGCCCCGGTACTTGAAGCGCGCGAGACTGTAACCGCCGAGCGTCCCAATGACCATCACCACCACCGTTGTTGCCACCGACAACACGATCGAGTTCCAGAAATAGCTGAGGAAAGGTGTGTCTTCTATCAGCCGTTTGTAATGCTCGAAAGTCACCTGCTCGGGAAGCAACTTGATCGGGAAGACGAATAACTCGCTTTGCGGCTTGATCGATGTAAGCACCATCCAGATCAGCGGGAACACCATCAGGATCACGATCACCCAGGTGACGAGCGACGCCGGCAGATTGGTTTTATCAGCTCGCATCATTGCTCCTCGAGCGTTGCGAACGGTAGAGATAAGCGGCCATCAGCGCGCCCATTACCACCATCATGCCGACAGCCGAAGTAGATGCGGCGCCCATCTGATTTAGTCCGAACGCCTGTTGATAAACCAGCAACGGCACCGAGCGCGTCTGATTGACAGGGCCTCCGCCCGTCATCAGATACAGCAGGTCGAACTCCTTGAAGTCCCAGATGATGCGCAACAGAATCACCACGCCGAGGACTTCCTTCAGCTGTGGCAGCGTCACGTCGAAGAACCGGCCAAACGGACCGGCGCCATCCATGCGGGCGGCCTCATAAAGTGACAACGGGATGGTCTGCAACCGCGCCAGCACCGCGATCACGACGAACGGAAAGTACTTCCACGTACCCACCAGGACGATGCTGACCATGGCGTTCGGCATCTGGCCGAGCCAGTTGACCGGCGCATCGACGATGTGCAATTCCAGCAGCACCTGGTTCAGCAAGCCATAGAGGTCGTTGAACAACCAGCGCCAGACCAGTACCGCGACGACCGTGGAGACAAAGTACGGAAACAGCACCAGGCTACGCGCAGCCGAGCGGAATACGATCTTCTCGTTGAGCAGCAGCGCCATGCCCACGCCACACAAGATCTGCAGGACGAGCGTCGACGTCGTCCAGACGATCGTCACCCAGAGCGAGAACCAGAACGTGGGCGACTCGAGCATGTCGCGATAGTTAGCGAGACCCACGAACGTCGATTGTTGCGTTGGTGTGTACACCGAGTTGAGCGAGAGCCACAGGGCGTAAAGCAGCGGATACACAATCATTGCGATCAGGAGCAGCGCCGCCGGAGCGATCAGCAGAATGCCGAGCCGGCTATACGTCGACTCAAGAGAACGGATGCCCAT
>Ga0255336_101094_pt1 | contig 24515 bp, 26 predicted proteins | sample MeOH1_35cm_T3_17_FD_189102 | JGI IMG/M metagenome (GOLD analysis project Ga0255336, IMG submission 189102) | Sandy soil microbial communities from University of British Columbia, Vancouver, Canada - MeOH1_35cm_T3_179 | ecosystem: Engineered > Artificial ecosystem > Sand microcosm > Unclassified ...
ACGTACCCCTGCCGACGCTTCGCCGACATCCTCGCGGATGCCTGCGCACGGCTCGGGGCCGATGTGGTTCGCTATTCCTTCATCGCAGTGGACTTGCACCACTTACTCCTTGCCGGTCTCCCGGCGCACCCGTGTGAAAACGCGCGCTGAATACAGCCTCCCGAAAAATCGACCCTTCAAATCCCGCTGTATTGGCTTGGTAGCCGCTCGCGAAGGGTAAAGCGACACCCGAAAACCGAGTACTCTCGCGTTTTCACACGGCCTCGGCCGCTCACTGCCTTATGCAATCGGCATGGACAACGGAGTCTTGCACGGTCGCGATCCGCAGCGCGCGACCGAAACCGGCCGGCGGCTGACCTTGCGCGGGGCCTGCTTTGCTAGGTTCGTGTGCAACCCTGCTGAGATAGCACTTTTGCAAGGCGATGAATGCTGTCTGCATTGCCCTGAAGTTCCGCGCAAACACCGTACAGCGCAATTGTCAATTTTCCGCCTTTCGTATGCTCGTCCCGCACCACTCGAACGTTCTGGTATGGATACGACCGAGCAACAAGGAAACACACCACGAGGTGTCTCTCATAAGCGGTCACCCTATAAAACGCTCCGCCCATGCGGAAGATTGGCCCACCAAACGACGCGATAACACGCGCTTGCGCAAGCACCCGCCCAGCGTTTTTGTCAGCTTTGCGCGAAATGGCCGGCCACAAAACGAAGATCGCAATTGCAAGGACAATGAACGATCCAACCACGAATGCTCCTTCTAAGGGACTAAGTATTGTCTGGAAGAAAGGCTTCATCGTTTTCACGGAGATTCAAGCGCTGGATTGGCCTAGGCGTCGACGCAGCGGGGATTCGGATGCTTCGCTTCGAACGATCGCAATATTGAGAACGCCGAATGCCCCCTCGCATACGTGAAACGTCAAACCGGTTGTTCTTGGCTGACCAGGGTGGTCTGGAATTGTCGGCGATCTCTGCACCCCGTCGAATGTCTGCTCGTGGCCGAACGTCGTCAGTGCGACCCGTCGCGTCGATTCTTCAGGCTCGTTGCCGCTCTAGCCATGAGACGCACAATCGCGACTGCGACAATAACGCCACCGGTGGCTATTAGCAGTACAAGTACGATTAGTGTTCCAACGATTCCCCCCAGTTTCGGGAAGAAGAACAGTACGAGCATCAGCAACGACGCGACGATAAAAACCCAAAGCGACTCCAAAATATCGAGTAAGCGCATTGCCTTGGCAGCAATCTCACGTCGCCACATATATGTATCCTCTTTGGCCAGCAGCTAAATCGATTCATTCCAACTAGGGTTGATTCGGATCGGATGGCCGACGTACCACAACTCGGCCGCAGTCACTTACATGGTTTCGCTTTCGTCCCGCTTCGCTAGTCGCAAATCAAGGTGGCCCATGAAATCGGATTTTGCTCAGAATCGGTTCGCGTCACGTGGATGTCAGTCGTGTCATAGGAGTAACGGCAAAAAGCCGGTAGAGTTGAGCGCAGCAAAGGCCAAATGTAGGCGGTCCGGTTTGCTGAATTCGTTGATTGAAAATCACCGAGCGGACCTCCTGCCGCCGCCTGATGCCCCGTTGCTACCCCACAGCTTCTGGCGGTTTCCGAAAGACTCAGTGACGGCCGGCATTCAAACGACGATCGGGCCGTAGATGATACCCACATAACACCGCATCGCGGCTTGCAACTCGGAGTCGCCCAGCCAGTACCGGCCGTCCTCGGACCGGCGTTGTCACGGTAACCGGTCGGGCTGGTAGAGTGATGCGATGAAGACAACCATGTCGCTGTACCATCGCCATCGATTCCCGGGCGCCGTAATCAGTTGTGCCGTTCGTTGGTATTTCCGGTTTCAGTTGAGCCTACGCGACATTGAAGAGTTGCTGTTCGAGCGCGGTGTAATCGTCAGCTATGAAACGGTGCGGCGCTGGTGCGATAAATTCGGTGCTGGCTTCTCGCATCGCGTCAAGGCTGCTCGTCGCCAGCCCGGCACTACGTGGCATCTTGATGAGGTGTTTGTAACGCTGCGCGGCGAGCCCTATTTACTGTGGCGGGCAGTCGATCAGCATGGTGTCGAACTTGATATCCTGTTGCAGATGCGGCGCGATAAGGCCGCGGCAAAGCGGTTCTTCAAACATGTATTGGCGGCTTGTCCTGAGGTGCCGCGCAAGATCGTCACTGACCAGTTGCGCAGCTATCCGGCGGCGAAGGCCGAGATCCCGGAGCTGAAAAACGCGAAACACGTTTTCGTCAAAGCCAGCGCCCGGGTGAACAATCGAGCCGAGAACACCCATCAACCCACGCGTGAACGCGAGCGACGCATGCGTGGTTTCCGCGATCCTGAACGCACGCAAGCGTTCCTGTCGAATTTCGGACCGATCCGGCAGCACTTCGCACTGAAGCGGCATCTATTGCGTGCGGCGCTCCAACGAAAACAGCTCGGCGAACGCTTTGCCGCATGGCGTCGTTTCACCGAGCTTACCCAAAATCCGACCGGTTTTTGAGAAAAACTCCGTTCAACGCACTACTCTGTGACGCAGACACTTTAATGTGACAACGCCCCTGTACGTCCTCGGCGGCCTTGCGCCCGCGGTTTTGCACCGTCAGCGTGGAGGTTTGAACTTTTAGTGGTGCCGGCGCGCGGGCGATGCCATCGGAACGTCGAATATAAAGTCATGCGGTACCCACCAGCCCAGCTTTACTCCGGGTTCCAGCCAGCGCTGGATAGCCCAAAAAACGAAGCCGATAACGCCTGTAACGATCGCGCCTATTAGCTTATCTGAAAACGTTTCGATTCCTGGCATGCAGGCACTCTCTCTATATGTATGTACACGGCTCTACCCGGTGCGTTCTGCGCGCTGCGACAAGAGCCGGAACAGCGTTGAGCGGTGAATGCCAAAAAGCGCGGCGATTTCCTGCATGCTCGTGTTGCCTTCGTCCGCAAGTCGATAAACATCTTCTAGCTGCGCCGGCGTGAGCGTTGGCTTGCGGCCGAACTTCGTGCCGCGCGCCCTGGCCGCAGCCCGGCCGCTGCTCGTGCGTTCAACGATCAGGCTGCGTTCGAATTCGGCCATGCCGCCGAACACGGTCAACACCGTGCGGCCGGCCGGCGTCGTCGTGTCGGCCCAAGGCTCGGCGAGACTGCGCAGGCCGGCGCCGGCGTCGCGAATCCTCTCAACAATATCGAGCAGGTCGCGGATGCTGCGGGCGAGCCGGTCGAGGCGAGTCACAACGATGACGTCGCCCGTGCGCAAGTGATCGAGCATACGATCGAGCTGCGGGCGAGCGCGGCGGGTGCCAGTGATTTTCTCGGCGAAGACATTCCCGCAGCCGGCCGCACGCAACTGCGCCTCCTGGTTGCACAGGTTCTGGTCACGCGTGGAGACGCGCGCATATCCGATCAGGAATGCGCCCGTCTCAATGTCGCGCGTGGCAATGTCCGCCGGGTCACGCATTGTCGATCCACCCCGGGCGCGGCTCGTCAGGCTTCGCGTCGATCGGCCGGCCACCGCTGCGATCCCACGCGAAGCGATGAACCCCCGTGACATGGCGAACGATCTGTTCGCCATCTTCGGGGCGGATGCGGATGCACGCGCGGATGGTCGGCCTCGGCCCTTCGCCGATTGGTTCAAGGTCGAATGTGAAATGCACGTCGCGATAGCCGGGAGCGTCGCCATAGGTGACAAGTTTCGCCGAGAAGTCAAGTTCCCCGTCAGTACCCTGGCGCGTGACAAGCTGCGCCAGTTTGGCTTGCCGTGCCTTTTCCGCCGCCGCGTAGGCGGCGTCGTGATGCTCGCGACTGAACTGCCGTGCCACCACTGGAATCAGGCGCAACCAGTCGGGGCCGACCCGTTCCATCGCTTCGGAGATCGTGCAGTTCATGGCCGCAAGCCAGTCGGGACGATCGAGGATCAGCGCGACGGCCAGCTTCTCGCCCGTAGACATGCCGTTAGGGCCGCTGCTCGCAGCGTCGCGAGTCTTCCCGAGGAGATGCGCGAGGTCAGCGCTGCCGATGTTGGATACGTTGTTCATGGTCACTCCATGGCTTGCGCGCTCAGTAGCGCGAGTGTCGGATTGCAACCTCGTGGCGATGCTGCCAGAGTGCATCGATCGCATCGAGGCGGTTTTCAAATCGGCCGATCACGCGACAGTCGGCGTCCGTGTCCAGGTCGTAATGCGTGGCGATATCCACCAGCCAGTTACCGTCGGGCTTCAAATCATAGCCGCCGAGGCACTCGATTCCTCGGTGGCGGATCACTGATAAGCAGCATCGACGCATCAGGAAGCCGTTGCCGGCGGTCGCAGGGTAGTTGCCGTTGGGCTGCATGAAGTATTCGCCGTCATCGGGCAGGGCAGCACCATTCGTTTCTGTCGTCATGATTGCTCGCTTGAACGGCGTCAGGTCCACATCACGGCGCGGCACGCCCACTACCGCGTCATGTTGCCTATTATAGTCGCACGTACGAGCATACACGACTATATTGTGCAACATCGCCGGACACGGGCCCGTCAGGTTTGGCGGCGGCCGGTATGGCGTTGTGAAACCTGGGTTTTGCAATAGGGGAAGGTATCAGTTTTCACCGCAAACGCCGAATATCAGTCCGCCGCAACGCTTTGCCAGCATGCAGACCTGGTCTCCGGACAGCAGCCCCGCTTAAGACTTGGTTCGCGGTCCGCTTTATGCTGAGATAACGGACAATAAGAACAGACGCGGCCGGGCGATGAAATCTGACCATGAACAACAGGAGCTGCGTCATATCCGGCAGATGGTGACCCAGCTCGAGCGGCTTGTGGGGAACGGCGAACTGCTCGACGGCAGCCTCGCCGTGGCGCAGCCCGGCTACTGGCGCGGCCGGATCAGCCGGCTGCTGGACCAGCCGGCGGCGTTCAGAGATACCGCAGTCCAGGCTTCCGCATTGCTGGCAAGGCTGGATGGGACCGCCCAGGCACTGAAGCAGGGTGAATGACCGGCTGCCGTCACGATAACGGCCTGAAACGAGGATTTCTGCCTCACGCGTCGGTCTGGAGGAAATTCAACATGACCGGATTCTGGATGGGCGTCATCGTCGGGTCGTTTGCACTTGCGATTGCCGCGATACTTGTGATTGGTCACTACCGACGCGAACACCTGCGCTATCGGCTGCTCAGGCAGATGGAACATCATCTGCACGCGGGCTCGCCGCGGGGGCGACAGTGAACCACGCGCTGCCAGCCGCTGAACGGGCGGCACTTGACTCGTCCCCGCGTGAAAGCCGGCCCGGGGCCACGTTGCTGAGCCTCACGGTGCGGGCTGCGACCGGCGAACTCAGGATCGTCGCGATCTGGCAGGCGCTCGGCGAATATGCGGCACAGGCAAGATGGACCCGGGTTCAGTGCCACGCGAGGCAGAACGTCGATGAGTTGACCGTCACTTTGGCGTCGATATCACCCTCGGACCTGGCAGGCATTGCGCAGCGGCTGAACGCCTTGCCGTGGCTTGCCGCGGCCTCCTTTCATCTCGCGGATATACGATGGTCCAGTATACCTCGCGAGACAGCGCACCGCTGACCGCTGGCGAACGTGGCGGCAACTATCGTTCTCGGCACGCCAGGTGCAGCTAGGGACGGAAAAGCCCGTCAAGCAGATCCGCGATCCTCCAGACCTCACAGGGCCTGCGGACCAGTCCGTCAAAGCCTATCTGCCTGATATAGCTCGCTCTCTCCTCGGGGAGGACGTTCGTCATTGCGACAAGCAGGACACTGCTGAAGGCGGCGTCGCTCGCCGCACGCCTGACGAACCGGAAGTCATCGGCATGACACAGGCGCGTGTCGATCAGCAGCACGCGCGGCTTCCAGTGCTCAAGCATCAGATCGAGCTGCTCCATGGTCGGGGTGGCTACGGCGGCAAACCCTTCCAGTCTCAGCAGCAGGGTGATCGATTCTCCGACCGGAACATCCGCGTGGGCAACGACGACGCTTTCGGAATCAACCGCACCGGTCAGGCGCTTCTGGCGCCACAACGCGAACTGTCCTTCGTCTGCGTAGGGTGGACGTTTGCTCATTGATGGTAGGAACATAACGCACCCACATTAGCTGGTTGCGACGGACAACGGGATCGTGGCCGGCAGCGATGTCAGTTAGGGATCTGCAGACCTTGCATGGTCGTCAATGCGGAGATTTCTCAACCCCTAATCTTTTTACGCCTGGCACTAGCTTGCGTCCAGTGTGGTTTTTTTCGCGACCACCATATGCTGCGAATACGGCCGTCCGCCCCATCCCGCAAGCCCTGACCCGGAAGAGACGGAAACGTCACGCGAGATACCCGATTGGCAGCCGCAGCGAGCCCGGATAGCATTTCCAGCACGTCGGCGTTCCCCCACGTCCGGCGCGTGTGTTTATACGCCGCAGCCTCACCTGCGGCTCTTTTTCTCATAACAGGTGCGGTCCGTCACGACGGGCAGACGGCCCTTGTCTTGCGAAACCTCACGCCAGAATAAGCGTTGTCACCTGAGACTATCGGGCGTCCGCTGCCGTGCGCCACCGGCACTGTCCCAGCGCCTGGCGCTGTGAAGCGGCGACCATCATTACCGGCAATACCACGACGCACGTTTCCTTTCAGCGCGCCTTCAACCGTGCGCCGTCGCACGCATGCGGCTCGCATGCGGGTGCATCTTCCGGAATGACCTGATATCACACAGGTATTCATGCGGCTCTGGCGAGGCAGCGATGATAGATTCGCGGTACGAGATCATCACCGACGAACATGCATTGGCCGGATTGCAACCCGAGTGGGATGCGTTGTGGAAGCGCGCAAGGGGGAGGCACTACCTGTCGTTCGCATTCTGCTGGACTGCGTGGCAGCAGGTAGCGAAGCCGAAGGGCAGAACATTGCGCTGCATTATCCGGCGCGACGAAGGCAGGCTTGCCATGGTATGGCCGCTTGCCCTGCATCACCGGTTCATATGGGCCAGCCTGGTACCGCTGTCCCCGGAGGCCGCCGATTACTCGGACATACTCATGGAAGCGCGTGCCGGGACTCTCCCGTGGATTGAAGGCGCCTGGCGTATCGCGACTGGGCACTGCGGTGCCGACTTCGTGCACCTGCCATACCTCCATGAGTCGGCGGACCTTTACCGCATCGCGGGGCATGACCGGTCGCTCGTGATGCGGCAGCGCCACATTTCATACGTCGCGAAGCTCAGCATGGAATGCAGACGGCACGACTGGACATCGTTCTGCGATTCGCTGACCGCGCTCCAGCAAAGCAAAAAGCCTGGTTCGATCGCGCGTCGTCTGGCGAAGAAAGGGCAACTGGATGCATGTCTGGTAGACCCGTCAGACAAGGGCGCCGTCGCTTCTGCCATCGACCTGATGCTCGGGTGGAAGCGCGACTGGGGTGATCGTGTCGGCAAGCATGGACAGTGGATAACGTCCGTTCACTATCGGAACTTCCTCGTCGAATGGCTATCATCGCCGCTCGCAACGGAAGCACATCTGCTCGTCGTCGCGCTTGATGGCGAGCCGCTCGCGGCGCTGGTGTTCTGCGTTGACAACTGCTGCGCGAGCACGATCATTTCGGGCTTCGACCAGGCGCAACGAAAGCTCTCGCCCGGTTTGCTGGCGTACGAATATGTCGTGCAATGGGCATTCGACCGGGGGCTGGATCTCGACTTCGGCGCAGGCGACGAGCAGTACAAGCAATTCTGGGCTCGCGGCAACAAGGGGGGCGTCTGGACGTTGCGGACTGTCAGTTCGCCCTGGGGGCGCCTGGGAATGCGTGCCCTACGTCTGCAACAGGAGATCATGTCCCATGCGAAGGGGAACGCTGCAGACGTTGCGTAAAATCTGTTGAACAGAATTTAACCTGTCGGTCAGCGGGACCGCTTCTTGCGCTTTTGCGGCAAGCAGGCGCCCGCCGTAATGCGGATTGCAAATCAGTGAAGGGAGCTGAGCATGCGGTTAAGCGTCGATCAATTCGAATCGAATCTGGCGATGCTGTTGCGCGACGAACCGGCAGACACGATAGCCGTGCTGACAGAGTGCATGGCCTCCTACTGGTCAGGGGAGAAACTGGTGTTCGTTTTCCTGCGCGACTATGGGCCGGTCAGCCTCGGCGAAGAATTCGACCTTCGCGATTTTCTGTGGGAGCCGTGGGAAGCACTGTTCGCAGGCTGGCTCGCGGCGCCCCGATTCCGCCGCAACGCGGAGGTCATTGAGCGACTGGATCGTGCGCGATTGAAACAACATTGAGGGTGCTGTATGGCCGGCCGCAACGTCGCTCGGAGAGGTTTGCATGAGGTTCGTCGGAACACGCGCCCCGAGGACGACAGTTTCAGGTGTTACGCACGCGTCTTGCAATGGTGTTCCAGCACTTCAATCTATGGGCACACCTGACGGTTGTGGAAAATCTATGTCTTGCGCCGATAGATGTGCTCGGTTTACCACGAGGCGAAGCCCTCGAAAGGGCGAGGTACTACCTGGCCAAGGTTGGACTCGACTCGAAGGTTCACGCGAGCTATCCGGCGCATCTGTCGGGTGATCAGCAACAACGTGTCGCCATTGCCCGGGCGCTTGCAATGGAGCCGGAGGCGTTGCTCTTTGACGAACCACTCAGCGCTGGATCCAGAACTCGTTGGCGAAGTTCTGCGCATCATGCAAAAACTCGCCGACGAAGGTCGAACGATGATTGTCGTGACACACGAAATGGCCTTTGCCCGACACACGTCTAACCGCGCAGTGTTTCTGCATAACGGCAGGATTGAGAAGCTGCGGGCGCCATCCGACATATTTACACGGCCGCGAAGCGAACGACTGAAGCAGTTTCTGGCGTCGACCGGTCGATAAACAAGGGGCGCTGCCTGGCCCGAAGCCGGCCAAAAGAATAAGCAACGTGACGGCGCGAGCTGTCCTCTTTTTCTGGAAGGAAACCATGGGTAAGAACATCAAACTGCAGCTTCTTGACGGAGCGTATTCCATTTCGCGGCTCAGCGGCGACGCGCCGATTCCCCTCTGGGCCGATGGCGATGGATTCGTATCGATCTCGCGCAATGGCGACGAGCTTTCGATCGTGAGTTTGCAGGAGCGTGTGCCGTCTGGCGTTAAAACCGATGCCGACTGGGTATGCCTGAAATTTTTGGGCCCGTTTGCCTTCGGCGAGACCGGTATTGTACTTTCGGTCATCAAGCCGCTCTCTGAAAACGGTTTGGGGATCTTCCTTGTGTCCACCTTCGATGGAGATTGCCTCTTGCTCAAGCGCGAGGACTTTGACGCGGCGACGAAACTGTTGCTCGCAGCAAGGCATACGATCCTGTAGCAGAGTATGGACAGCATGAATCGCCTGCAGGAGCCATGGCACGGTTAGCGGGCGCCGTCGGTATGCCACATTACATATCCTCTCTGCGAAGGCATCGCTGCCTGATGGCGCTCACGCCGATGGTCCTCGATTACCTTCGCGTGCGGCAGCAACGCGGCAAGCTCGGCGAACTGATCGGCAGAGAGGCCGCCTGCCAGTCCACCTGCGGCGGGACCCTCGTGAAAACCGCGCGTCAGTTCCTGAGGGCAAAGAATGTCGAAGTCGCACAGTGCTTTTGCTTCGCGCACGATGCGAGCGAGGACGACGCGGCCATCCACACCGCGTCCCCACTGAATGTTCCAGTCAACGAGACGCATGATGTTCTCCCGTCAAAAGCCATGGTTGCAGTTTACTGCTGCGACGCCGGCTGGCTATGAGGGCGATTGCAGGGCTCGCCTGGAACGCGCTTTGCATCGACGCTCTATGAAGCACTTCAGGACACTCGGGAGGGAACGCCGATGACTCAGAACTGGAAAGGCAAATGGCGCAATCAGTACGGATCGGTTGTAGAAATCACCGACGACGCCAACGGCAAGATCGAAGGCACGTTCCGCACCGCGCTCGAGGACAGCAGCTTCTTCGGGCAAGAGGTGCAAATCGCTGGCGTCTGCCAGGGCGATTGCATCAGCTTTGCGGCGGGCGGACGCGGACCAGCAGGCGACGTCGTCGTCTCTTATACTGGCATGCTGCGCGAAGCACGTATGGAAACCCTCTGGTTCGTGGTAGCCGACGCGGCGCTGAGCGCGCGCCGCGAGGGTGAACCGGCGACGATCAGGAAACTGAACTGGTGGCGCTCCGTGACGACGAGTGCGAACACCTTCGAACGGATCACCTGACACGGTCTGCGGGGACGGCTGCATGTGCCATTTGCAATGGCAGGTTCCGCGACAGGTACGGCGTTTGCAGCAAGAACGGTCGAGACATTTTTCGTTTCATGCTTACCGATGAACCGGCTTACACAGGCAGCAGCCCGACGACGCCGACGCTTCACGCTGGCTGCGGTCACGACGCTGCTCGGCGCGATCTATGCAGGCAGTCCGCTCGTCACGCCTCTGTATCCGCTCTATCAGCACGCGTTCGGGCTCTCCGAGTTGACGCTGACGTTGATTTACGCCGCGTACATGATCGGCAACCTCGTGGCCCTGTTCGCGTTCGGCCGTCTGTCGGATCAGGTCGGCCGGCGCGGCGTCAGCCTCGCGGCGCTGGCCGTCGCGATTCTCAGCACGCTGCTGTTCCTGCTGGCCGTCGACACTTCCTGGTTATTCGCCGCGCGCGCGACGAGCGGCCTGGCGATCGGCGTGGGCGCGGCCACGGCGACGGCGTGGATCGCCGAGTTGTATCCCCCGCAAAACAAAGCCGCGGCGAGCCGGACGGCGGCCGCCGTCAATCTCGCGGGACTCACGGTCGGCCCGCTCGTTGCCGGCCTCCTCGCACAGTTCGTGCGCTGGCCGTTGCGCACGGTGTTCGTCGTCTATTTGCTGGTGCTGCTCGGATTGTTGGCGTGCACGGTATTCACCGAGGACACGGTCACGCATCGCGCCCGAGCGTTGCGCGACGTGTCGTTCATGCCACGGCTCGGCGTTCCGCGCAACTTGCGGATCGCCTTCGTTGCGCCGGTGGCGACCGCGTTCGCGATCTTCGCGCTGCTGGGCTTTTATGCTGCGCTGATTCCCGGCCTGCTCGCGAACAGCATGCATCAGCACAGCCCGGCGGTCGGCGGCGCGATTGTCGCGGAAGTTTTCGCCGTCGCGGCGGGCACCGTGATCGTCACGCGAACGCTGCAACCGCGCACCGCGATGTCGACCGGTTTGTGGCTGCTGCCTGTGAGCCTTGCAATGCTGCTTTGGGCGCAGATCACGGCGTCGATGGCGGGGCTCGTCGTCGCGACGGCGCTGTGCGGCATCTCATCGGCATTGGGCTTTCGCGGCAGCTTGCAGGAAGCCAATGAAATGGCGCCTGCCGATCGCCGCGCCGAACTCGTGTCCAGCTATCTCGTCGCCTGCTATACGGGCAATTCACTGCCGGTGGTGGGCATCGCCGCGCTATCGCGCTACCTCGGCCACATCGGCGCGAACATGGTCTTCGCCGCGGTCAGCGTGGTCCTTGCAATCGTCGCGCTGATCGTAAGCGCCCGGTATCGGCACCGGTCGGGTGCTCCGATGAGCCGTGCCTGAAGGCTGGGCCGCAGACGCCGACGACCCACAAGCGCCCGCGATGCGACTCAACGATTGAACGGCGATGCGAAGCCCCATGCCAGCGCCGTGGGATCTGGTTCTAAAGAACGGATCGAAAATCCGTTCCGCGAGCTAACGGGCGTTATGTGTGGCCTTTGCGGATCGGACAGGGGCCGATGACCCGCGCATAGTCGCAACGAACGTCCTCGACAGGCGGAGGCGTCCGTTATTTGCGCGGGTCAAAACCGAATTCGACTCTGATGCCGCCGGGCTCGTATAACATTGCGTGCCGTTTCGGTCCTTTACCCAAGCTCTCCGGCGCGAACTCAACGACAACCCCGGGCCATCCTGCAGCACGCGCAAAGATCTCGTTGAGTGCGTCTTCGCTGCGAACTCGTAGCGCAAGGTGATGCAGGCCGATGTTGGTCTTGCGATCGAACTCAATCAGCTTGTTCGGGTTGGTCACCTGCCAAAGGGTCAGCACGGTGTGGCCATCCGATATAAAGGCCGCGGGGTAGTCAGGGCGCTCTCCAACCAACGTCCAGCCAAGGCACCGCATGAAGAAGTCCCGCGTAACGTTCAGATCGCGAACCGTCAGTCCAAGATGGTCGATTCCTTGCGTTAGAGGCTTGTCATCCATTTGTCATTGTCTCCTTTCATAATCAAAGACAGTGCCGCAGAACCGCGGCTCGGCAAATTCCTTATAATTCGCCACCTCCAGCAATGCTGTTGGGCCAGCGCTGCATCACGCTCTTGTACTGCGTGTAGAAGCGCACGGCTTCCTCGCCGTACGCGTGATGATCGCCAAATAGCGAACGCTTCCAGCCCCCAAACGAATGCCACGCCGGCGGCACCGGACTCGGCACGTTGATGCCCACCATGCCGATGCGAACCTGCCGGGAGAATGCGCGCGCCGAACCGCCGTCGGATGTAAACAGCGACACGCAGTTCCCCAGTTCGTGGGCGTTGACGAGTGCTATCGCAGTCGCAAGGTCGGGCACGCGGACCACCGACAGGACCGGCCCAAAAATCTCTTCCCGATAGATAGTCATGTCAGGCCTCACGTCGTCAAAGAGCGAGCCGCCGAGAAAGAAGCCCTCTTCGTGCCCGTGCACTGTATGGCCGCGTCCATCGACCACGAGTCTGGCACCCGCCGCGACACCCGCATCGATATAGCCCAGCACCTTCGCGCGATGCGCCTCGCCGACAAGCGGCCCCATATCAAGATCCGGCTCCATCCCGCCGCCGATCTTGAGCGAGCGCACGCGCGGCGCAAGACGCTCGATCAGCTCATCGCCAATACTCCCCACCGCCACCGCCACCGAGGTCGCCATGCAACGCTCCCCGGCCGAGCCATACGACGACGCGATCAGCGCATCGATGGCCTGATCGAGATTCGCATCGGGCATGACGACCAGATGGTTTTTGGCGCTGCCCAACGCCTGCACGCGCTTGCCCCGCTTTGCGGTTTCCCTGTAGATGTATTCAGCAACCGGCGTCGAGCCGACAACAGACATCGCAACCACATCGGGGTGCTCGATCAGTGCATCGACGACGGCCTTGGAGCCATGCACTACATTGAACACGCCTTTGGGAAAGCCCGCCTCGATGAACAGCTCGGCGAGCCGGATCGATGCCGACGGCGTTCGCTCCGAGGGTTTGAGCACGAATGTATTGCCGCACGCGGCTGCCATCACAAACATCCAGCACGGCACCACCATGGGGAAGTTGAACGGCGTTACGCCTGCTGCCACGCCAAGCGGTTGACGCAAATTCCAGTTGTCGACGCCCATGCTGATCTGATCGGTGAAATCGGTCTTGAGCAGACTCGGAATGCCACACGCGAATTCGACGATTTCGATACCGCGCACCACCTCGCCCTTCGCGTCGTCAAACAGCTTGCCGTGGTCCCGTGTAATGAGTTCGGCGAGTTCATCGCTATGTGCCTCAAGCAGCTCCCTGAACTTGAACATGAGACGAGCGCGCTTAAGCGGCGCAGTTTCGCTCCACGCCGGGAATGCGGCTTTCGCAGCGGCGACGGCGGTGTCGACCTCTGCTGCGCTCGCGACCGGCACCCGGGCCGTCACCCGGCCATAGGCGGGATCGAATACGTCGCCGAATCGCCCGCTCAAGCCTGCGGCGAGTTGACCGTCGATGAAATGCCCCAGCTCGCGCACAGTGCCTCGATCTGCCTCTCTCATACCTGCTCCTATGGAGGATGCGGGGCTGCATGCGTCAGGCCTCGCCTTGTCTTCGAATATTGCTTGTTCCGCTGCAACGCTGATCAGGAACGAGCGCTCCAACGGGAGTAAATGTAGGCGCATTCCCCAGATTTCGGACACCCCGAACTGACACAACTGTTTTGCCGAGCGGGAACAAATGCAATTCAAGCGGTGGATCGGCCCGCTGCACTGGATGGCGATGTTGTGCACAGCGCGGCCGCTAAAGTCGCGAAGTCGGGCTTACATGTCCATTTCCTCTCGACGTCGCCGTTACTTTTCACGAAAAGGAATGACCACGAATATCAAGCGTATTAGGACTTGCCGGATTCACGTCGCCTACCTATCCGGGCTGGTTGAGATCCTGCCTGCCTTTACCTGCAAGCGGGAGTCAGGATCTGGCTGGACCGCTGTGTTGGGAGGGACGCCGATCCAGTGGATTGCGGAAGCGACGAACCCGAGCGCGACACCAAACGCGACGATGCCTGTCCAGCCGAAGCGGTTCATCAGCCAGCCACTGATTATCGTGCCGAGCGCACCGCCGAAAAACGTGGCGGTCATATAGAGGCTGTTGATGCGGCCCTGTGCTTTCGGATCGACCGCGAAGGCGCGAGTCTGGTTGGATACCAAACCGGCCAGCACGCCGATATCAAGCACAACAACGCCGATCACCAGAAAAGTCAGCGAGGAGTTTGCGCCGGAGAGAATCAGGTAGGCAAGCGTAACGATGCCGATACTGGCCCCAACGACAGCACGGGTCCCGAGCCGGTCTGAGGCGCGGCCGCCGAGTGAAGCGGCAAACGCGCCGGCCGCGCCGATTATGCCGAAGCCGCCCGCCCACGCACTACCGAGGTGCCACGGCCCACTGGCAAGTAGCGCCGCCAGATTGACCCAGAAGGCGTTGAAACAGGCCCACAACAGCGCCTGGATTATCATCGATTCGCGAATCGCGCGATTGTCCCGCGCCAATGGCCAGAGCGACGCGAGCACCCGACCGTAGGAAAGATTCGTGGACGGCACACCTCGCGGCAGCAAAACCGCGGCGGCAATCCACACCGGCACCATGAACGCCGCTTCGAGACCGTAGACCGCACGCCAGCCGTAAGCCGCGCCGACCACGCCCGCGACCGTGCGCCCAAGCAGGATGCCGACCATGATGCCGCTGACGACCGTCCCGACGTTACGCCCTCGCTCGCCTGGCCGGGACATGACGGCCGCGAAGGGCACGAGTTGCTGTGGCACGCAACTCACCATGCCGAGACCAAAGGAAGCCGCGATCAGCGCCCAGATGCCAGATGCGAATGCCGCCGCCAAGCCAAAAACAAACGCGAGTGCGATCTGGGCGAGCACAAGCTTGCGCCGGTCGAAGCGATCCCCTGCCGGCAACAGCAACGCGAGCCCGGTCGAGAAGCCAAGCAGCGCCCCGCCGGCGACGACATCGACTGTCGTCAGATCGACCTTCAAGTCTGCCTTGATCAACGGTAAGATCGGCTGGATGCAATAGACGTTGGTGATCACCGCGCCGGCGATGATCGCCATCATGACGACCTTGCCTCGCGACGCCACGGCGGGGGTGGGTGGAGTAACGGGGGTAGTTGATAGGCCGCTCACGGCACTCTCCTTGGTTTTAATCTTTCCGGCATCTGCAGCGACATTCTGCTATCCACGGTAGGATCCTTCGATAAGGAAGACGTCATAGCTCCCGTCCAAAGCGAGGACAAGCTTTTTCGGCGTTGGCCACAGATCGGCGTTCGCATTCTTCGTGTCGACGTCACCTGCTCCCTCGCGCTCAACGCAACGACCGGAAGCTCACGCGAACCTCTTCCGCGAACGCTTGCGGCTGCTCCCAGGCCGCAAAGTGGCCGCCTATCGGAAGACGGTTGTAATGAATCAGCTTGGGATACGCCTTCGCTGTCCAGCTTTGCGGGGCAGCGTAGATTTCGTCGGGAAAGACACTGACGGCAACCGGGATGTCAACGTGTTTCGGAGCAAAGAAATTGAGCCGGTTTTCCCAATACAACCGGCCCGAGGAAACGCCCGTGTTCGTCAGCCAGTAGAGCGTGACGTTGTCGAGGACGTCGTCTCGCGCAAGGCCCGTGGCTCGACCATCGAACACGCTCGCGATAAGTGCCTGGCTCGCCGCGTCGTGGTCGAGCATCCACGCGGCGAGGCCGACAGGCGAATCTTCTATTCCGTACAAAGTCTGCGGGCGGTTCGCCATCTCCAAGGCGTAGCCAAGGCCATGCTTGTAGAAATAGTCGAGCTGATCGAACGCACGCAGTTCGTCGGCTGAGAGACCCACTGGCGCCGGCTCTCCCAGCTTGAGTACCTGTGCGATGTCGTCCGGCACGGTGGCCGGCATATTGGTGTGAATGCCGAGCAGTTCCGGCGGCGCCAGGAGGGCCATCTGCTCCGTGACGGCATTCCCCCAGTCGCCGCCCTGCGCGACATATCGCGTGTATCCGAGACGCTTCATCAGTACCACCCAGGCGTGTGCGATGCGAACAGGGTTCCAGCCGGTCGCGGTCGGCTTCCCGGAAAACCCATAACCGGGCAGCGACGGAATCACCACATCGAATGCGTCCGATGCGGTCCCGCCGTACGCCGTCGGATTGGTTAGCGGATCGATGATCTTCAACTGCTCGATGATCGAGCCGGGCCACCCGTGCGTGACGATCATCGGCAACGCATTGGCATGCTTCGAACGGATATGGATGAAATAAATGTCGAGCCCATCGATCTCGGTGACGAATTGCGGCAGAACGTTCAGTCTTGCTTCGACCTTGCGCCAGTCATAACCGGTTGCCCAGTAACGCGCGAGTTTCTGCATTGTCGCGAGCTGCACGCCTTGCGACGCATCCGTCGCCGTCTCCCTATCAGGCCACCGGGTCGCCTTGATACGCCTCTTTAAATCGATGAGTTGCGATTCCGGCGCGTGCACCCGAACTGGACGGATAGCATTTCTGTCACCGCCGCTCGATTTCGCGGCTTTGGTGAGGGTTAGACCCGTCTCCGCGAAGGCGAGTCGACTCAACGAGCCGGCGACAGCGGCCGCCGCTACTGCACCAATAAAACGACGCCGCGATGGCGTCTGCGAAAAGATAGGGTTAGCCACACAAGCTCCGGTTGGCAACGAGTCCGATGAGGTGGAACGTTGAGCGGGCCAACGACGCAATGCGCCGGGCAACCACTTTCACGATTTGTTCAATTGAGCCGTCTATCGAGAGCATCGATCGGACGAGCCTCATCGTTATCGTCCCGACCGACCGCACGCCGCACTACGCACTAGTTGCCGCAATTATGTGGAAGCAAGTCTTGGGGGTAAATGGCCGGGCTGGAACAACAGTTGTGTCGGACGCGAACAAGTCTGCGCTCACGCACGGGCGAGGGAGTCGGTTGAACAAGCCGGCATTGCTTCGCGTCGCTCAATGCAGCGCACTGATTCTTGATTGAGTAATGCAGCCATACGCATTGGTATCCGCCGAGTCGGTGCCTACACTGATTCGTGTGGACCTGATGTCCCGCGCTCTTTCTTTCGCCCATGTCTTCAGCATCCCCATGGAAGCAAACATGAAACCGACTCAATTGATGGTGGCACTCGTCGCAGGCCTATTGTTTTTCAACGGCGGTGCGATAGCACAGAGCGAGCAGGCGGGCGCGACTGCGCCGCAAGGTGCGCGGAACCAGCCTGCGCAGCAGGAAGCTGGCGCGACGCAGCAGTTCAGGATCAGACGCGTGACGCCGGCATACTGGCGCGTCACCATCGACCATCCGCCATTCAACATCTTCGGTCCGGAATCCATACCGCAGTTGAACAGCGTGATCACCCAGATAGAGAACGATCCCGAACTGAAGGTTGTGGTATTCGACAGCGCGGTACCCGGTTTTTTTCTGACTCACTATGACTTTGTGCCGCCCCTCGAAGTCACTACTCGCATGCCCCCGGGTCCAACAGGCCTGCCGCCACTACCTGACATGCTCAGTCGCCTGAGCCGCTCTTCCGTGGTGTCAATCGCGTCAATCCGGGGCCGGGCTACGGGCGTTGGCAGCGAGCTGTCACTTGCGTCGGACATGCGTTTTGCCAGCCGTGAAAAAGCCGTGCTTTCCCAGTTTGAGGTGGGTGCCGGATTCGATCCCGGCGGCGGACCGATGGCCCGTCTTCCCCGTCTGATGGGGCGGGGCCGGGCGCTGGAAATTCTGCTGAGCGGTAACGATATCAACGGCGAACTCGCCGAACGGTATGGCTATGTCAACCGCTCTCTTCCGGATGCCGGACTGGATAACTTTGTCGATACCCTGGCTCGGCGCATCGCGTCCTTCGACAAGCAAACCATCGGGGAGATCAAGCACTACGTGAACATCGCCACTCTTCCTCCTGATAGCGAGGTCGGGCCGCAGTGGGACGCTTTCATTACTTCCGTACAGCGGCCGGCGGCGCAGCAGGACATCAGGAAGCTGATGGAACTTGGACTGCAGAAAAAGCCTGATGTGGAAATTCATCTAGATCGCTACACCGGCAAGGTCAATCAGCCGGACAAGTAATAACGCGCTTCTCAGCTGGACGGGCGATCGGCGCCGAACTCATCCCGGCGATGGGGTGCCGTGCCGTCCTGGTTGGAACCATACCTGCGGCGCGCCTCTCGCGCGCCCTTTTTTCACCCACATGGCGAAATACGCCGCGAACACCTCGAACGAGGACGGCTTCTCTTGCAGTCGTCTGAACGCATGGTTGCCTGTGCACGGGCGCCAGCAACAGGACGGCGGTCCCGCGCAAGCGGAAGTTTTCCCAATCTCCTAGCTGCCTCCTCACCCCTCGATCGCTGCGCGCAGATACTTTTCCTGACGCGCAATGTGCATCGATCGGTAACCCGGTGCAGTTGATGCGGTTGCCTCGGGTCCAATATAGCGCAGCCTTGCCGGTGCCTTCACGATTTCCAGCAGGTACTCTAGAACGAAATTCCACGAACCCTGGTTTTTGGACTCTTCCTGACACCAGACGACACTCTCCAGATTCGGATAGTGCTCCAGTTCCCAACCGATCTGCTTCGAGGGGAACGGATACAACTGTTCAACCCGAATCAACGCGATATTATGCTTCCTCGCCCTACGAAGACGCTCCAGAAGTTCGAAGTAGACCTTGCCCGAACACAGGATGACCCGGTCGATCCTGGACGCATCTTCCTTCGTAGACGATTCAGCAAGAATCTCGTTGAATCGGCCCTCGGCAAGATCATCGAGACTGCTGACTGCCTCCGGGTGGCGCAAAAGTGACTTTGGCGTCATCACAATAAGCGGAACGCGATCGCGGAGCACTGCCTGCATCCGCAGCAAGTGGAAAATCTGGGCCGGCGTCGTGGGCTGACAAACCCGCATATTTTCCTGTGCGCAAAGTTGCAGATATCGCTCAAGACGGGCAGATGCATGCTCCGGACCTTCTCCTTCCTGACCGTGCGGAAGCAGCATCGTTACACCGCTGTGTTGCCCCCACTTTGCAGCGCCGGCAGAAAGAAAGTTGTCGATAACAACCTGCGCCCCGTTCGCGAAGTCGCCGAACTGCGCTTCCCACAACACGAGTGAGTTTTGTCGAACAATCGAGTACCCGTATTCGAAGGCTAGAACGGCCGCCTCCGACAGAATCGAGTTCGTGACCGAGAATCGCCCCTGATCGTCCGACACATTCTGCAGCGGGACGTACGTGCCCGCTCCACGAATCGACCGCTTCTGATCGTGGAGAACCGCGTGGCGGTGGCTGAACGTACCGCGTTCACTGTCCTGCCCGCTCAATCGCACGTCAATACCACCCGCGAGCAGGGAGGCGAAGGCCAGATGCTCGCCCATACCCCAGTCCAGCGGACGCTTGCCTTCTGCCATCTCGCGACGCGCAGTCACGACTCTTCCAACGAGTGGATGCAGCGAGTATTGCTCAGGAACGTTCGTGATCTTGAGTGCGAGTTTTTGAATGAGATCTGGCAGAGGTGCCGCGTAATAGATGCGGCCAACGTTTCCATCGAGGTGCTGCGGCCAGCTCACCTCTTCGTTCTTGTGATCGACCGGCTTCTTCCCTTCATCGGTCTGCGCGGCGTCAAGACGTTCACGGTAGTCATGGACAGACTTCTCCACGTCTTCCGCCGTCACAACCCCCTCGTCCACAAGCTTTTCTGCATAGAGGGTACGAACGCCAGGGTGGCCGGCGATAGAACGATACATCAACGGTTGCGTGATGTTCGGTGTGTCCTGTTCCTGGTGACCGTGGCGGCGGAAGCAAACCAGATCGATAACGACGCTCTTCCTGAATATTGTACGAAATTCGATTGCCATGCGCGTTGCAGCAACAACCGCTTCAGGGTCGTCGCCGTTCACATGGAGGACCGGTGCTTCGATCATCTTGGCAATATCGGTGCAATAGAACGACGACCGGACATCTTCCGGGTGGGAAGTGGTGAAGCCTACCTGGTTATTCACAACGACATGTATGGTGCCGCCCGTGCCATAGCCCCTTGTATCCGAAAGGTTCATTGTCTCCATGACGATGCCCTGTCCCGAAATCGCCGCGTCTCCATGAATTTCTACCGGCAGGACCGCACTCGTACCTTGTCCCAGAACTTCGGCGCGCGCGCGCGCGATACCTTGAACAACCGGGTTGACGATTTCGAGGTGCGACGGATTGAACGCGAGCGTCACTTCTGCCGGCCCGGTTGCCGTCGGGAGCAGACCGGTAAAGCCCTTGTGATATTTGACGTCACCCGCCGGAAGAAGATCGGCCGGTTTCCCGTCGAACTCGTCGAACAATGCTGCCGGCGGCTTCCCGACAATATTGACGAGCACGTTCAAGCGTCCACGGTGTGCCATGCCGAGAATCGAACTCCTGACGCCCTTCGTGGCGCCATACGCCACTAACTCATCCAACAGGACGATGAGCGACTCACCGCCTTCAAGCGAAAAGCGCTTCTGACCGACGTAGCGCGCATGCAGGTATTTTTCAAGACCCTCGGCAGCCGTCAGCCGTTCGAGGATGTGGAGCTTGTCGCCAGTATCCAGGTTGGCTTTTGACCGCGAGGGTTCGAGACGCATTTGCCACCAGCTGCGCTGACCTGGATCAGCCAGATGCATGAACTCGGCGCCCAACGTCCCACAATAGGTCTCTGTCAGCGCGTGCATCAATTCGCCGAGCGTCGCGCCTTCGCCCGAGAAATAAGCGTCCGGCATGCTGAACGTCGTGTCCAGGTCGGTGTGAGACAGACCGTAGTAGCTCGGGTTTAATTCAGGCACGGGCACTGGCGCGGTCCAGCGCAGCGGATCCAGATGAGCATTACGGGTGCCGACCATGCGATAGGCCGAAATCAAGGCCTGCACGGCGACCTGTTTGCGGGCGAAAATCAGTACGTCGTTCTCTGAGCATCCTCCGCTTCGCGTCTGCCTGGCCAACTCGACAAAACGGGACACGACTGGCGCGTGCGCGACGTCGCCCGCATCTGACCCATCAACCGCCGGCACGCCCTGCAACGCGTCGAAATAACCTCGCCATTCTTCCGCCACCGTGTTCGGGTCGGCAAGGTATGCCTCGTATTGCTCCTCGACGTAAGGCGCATTGCCTCCAAACAGGAAGGAGGTATTTCGATTTCGCATCATCATGATGATTGCCCTCAGTCGGGCTCATGCCCGATATCTGCCGCGATTACCCAAGGCACTCACCCATTGCCGCCCTGGCCAAGCCAATGCGTCCACGGGTACACGAAGACAAAGAGCCCTGTGCGAGAACAGGCAAGGGTCACTGCCATCCAAACCGCGTCAATCTGTGCAAGACCTCGCGACTCAAGCCACCAGATCCCTGTGCCCATCAGGACCAGCGACCTTTTTACCGCTGACGAGTACAGTTTATGTTTTGCCTGCTCTCACTGACGCTCTAGCTGAGATCGTTTCGGGCCATTTCCTGCTCGTCTCTAGCCATCGCTTCAAAATTTCCAGAATCTGATGTATTTGCGAGCGTCGCGCGATTTTGCCGTGCTCTGCGGCGCAGGGCGATGTGGCAATCGTCCTACCGATACCTGTCTACGCTTCGGTAATGGTAACGTCGTAGCCTTCATCGACGAACGCGACGATAAATTCTTCAGGCATCAGCCACGATTCAACGCTGATCGTCTTCAAGTCAATTTCGACGTTGACCTTCGCATCCGCATCGACGGTCTTGATTGCATGTTCAATGGCTGAAATATTGTCAGAGCGAAGTTCGTCTTTCACCGAGAATTTCATTTCGTTCCTCCAGTAGATAGGGCTTAGATATGACTGAACATGGCGAAACTGTCTTCCATGGGCCGCGAGATCCGGCGGAATTAATGTAGGCGCGATGGCTCCAATTTCGAATACTCGCGCCGGATAAACAGTGTTGCGCAGCGAGAACCAATCGAAAATCGGGCCGCTGATGTTGTTATACGTAGGTGTAGCGACTTGCATTTGAAACCGGCCGGACTTGAAATCGACGCAGTTTCCTGCTCGAAATATCTGCAAATGATGGCGCGCGCGTGCTCGGATTAACTGCAACCGTGCTTGAATTCAACGGCCGCGTCGCCATCTCCAACCACCGCCTCGTCGCCTTCGATGAGCGCGGCGTAACGTTCCGCTGGAAGGACTACCGTGCAAAGGGACGCACCCGCTGCAAGACCATGATCCTCGAAACCGGCGAATTCATGCGCCGCTTCCTGCTCCACGTGCTGCCCGGTGGCTTCCATTGCATCCGTCACTACGGACTGCTCGCCAACCCCGTGCGCCGCGCCAGTCTCGCGAAGGTGCGGGACCTCCTGCACGTCGCACCCGAGGTCAGCCCGCCACCCGATGACACCGTCATCCAGACCCGGCCCGTCTTCATCTGCCGGCACTGCGGCGCACCGATGATCGTCATCGACATCCTCGCGCGCAGCGCCCCGATCCACGCTCCGCCGATGCGCCGGAGTCAGACATGAGCGCAACACTTGCTCGATCTGCCTGTCGAACGTCGGCTCTGCGGCAACGCGGCCCACGAGCGGACGTTTGCGCGTGTCGCTTCGCGCAGTCCCTAGCACCTCCGCTTCGCCACCACAATTGCGCCACTGCACCGCTTCATCACCGCGTCAGCGCGCATCAAGCATCCCGCCCGGCCGCGCCGCATCCGGCATCGCTGAGCATCCTGACCGATCAATCGCCATAGCCGCGAAGCTCCAACCGCATCGGGGCACTCCGCGGTTTCCTCCATCGAGGGTTATTCGACGCCCGCCAACACGTGCAGAGGCAGCGTCACACTCCTGTGGCCGATGGCAGGCATCGAATAACCCTGATATGACTTTCCATGTCAATCGGAATGTAAGGTGTCCAGCGCTCTCCTACCCGAATGAATTTCCTGAGGGCGGCGTAGCAGTAAATCTCGACGGTGGATCATGCTGATATCCGCGGGTTGGTTACCGCATTACAGTGGACCGTCTCATGAGCCTGCCGCATTCTTAAGTCGCAAGTCCGGGTGATATCCGTTGCGGGGTTGTGCCGCGGGTTACTCGAGTAGCCGGGCTACGCCGCCTTCAGGAAACTCGTGGATCTATGGGGTGATCGCCATGGTGTAATCAGGTTGTCGGTCTGTTACTGGGTAACGCGAGCGACATCGCCAGGCGCCCGATGTCCCAGATGAAACCCGACAGTTCACGGGCGACGGCCACGACCGTGGTGTTGGCATGCTTACCACGCGCGGCGAGCCTCCGGTATCGGCGACACAGTCGAACCTGCGCATCCCAGGCACGATCGATGATGGCCTTCGGAATGCCTTCATGCCGACGCTGAATGTCGGGACTTACGCGTGCCGGGTGCCGGTAACTCCAGGCAGCCTCGACGAGCAACTTTCTCGCATAGCCATTGCCGGTCTTGGTGATGCTTCCCTGCCGTCGCTTGTCACCCGATGAGTGCTCTGACGGGGTGACGCCGAGCCACGCCATCAATTGACGCGGATGTTCAAAGCGCGACAGATCTCCGAGTTCGGCAAGCATTCCAACGGCCGTGGTGAACTGCGCACCGCGCATGGCCTGCAGGCCCAGGACTGCCGGATAGAACCGCCAGTTTGTCACTGCCTCACGCAAGGCACCTTCAACACGCTGGCATTGTGCGAGCCGGTCGTCAATCGTGCGCCGAAGTTCCTCAAACGCGAATTGTTGCCATTCGCTGCCGAACGCATACTGGCTTACCCAGCGTCGGTGAGCAGGTCCCCAGTCGGCGTGACCGGCATAGCGCACACCGTGTGCTAGCAGGAACGACTTGAGCCGCTGCCGCGCCTGCCTCAGATCGTCTTTCGCCGTCATCCATGCACGGGCGAGGTCGCGAAATGCCTCGTCCTCGACGGTCGGCACGCACACCGCTGACAGGTCCCCAGCCCGCAGGCAGCGCACAAGCTTGACCGCATCGCGCCGGTCCGTCTTGACGCGCTCGCCGGGTTTCCTTGGAATCAGTGACGGTGCGCACACCATGCAGTCGAATCCCTTCTGGACCAGTTGGCGGTAAAGCCCGTAGCCACATGGCCCTGCCTCATAGACGACGCGTACGTGTCGCGCTTTCGATTGAAGACGCTTGCACAGGCGATCGATATCCGTCTTCGTCGTACCGGTCTTGCCGGGCAGTTCGACCTCGCCCGCGCCGAGCGCATAGGCGACCGTGATCGACTCCTTGTCGGGTAGCAGCGACGCATCACTGCGCCGCCGCCCCCTTAGAACCGGACGTGCAGGTCGCCCCGCATCCGGCTCAAGCCATTGCTTCAGCACCATGGTGTGGCACCGGG
>Ga0255336_101095_pt1 | contig 24471 bp, 28 predicted proteins | sample MeOH1_35cm_T3_17_FD_189102 | JGI IMG/M metagenome (GOLD analysis project Ga0255336, IMG submission 189102) | Sandy soil microbial communities from University of British Columbia, Vancouver, Canada - MeOH1_35cm_T3_179 | ecosystem: Engineered > Artificial ecosystem > Sand microcosm > Unclassified ...
ATGCATATGGTCGCCAAAGGGCGGATGAAACACGCTGGCAAAGTCAAGCCATCTGTAGTCTCCCAGTTCTACTCGTTGGTGACGTAAGCTATCCTCATGATATCGCCTTTGTAGGACTCAACCGCCTTACCGCGACAGAACCGAGCGGATCGCCCTTCTTCACCAGCGCGCCATCGACAAAATGCATCGCGACGATAGTCCCCGGCACGAGCGGACGGATCTCGACCTTCTCGACTGCTTCCAGACGGCCCGAATAGTTCTGATAGTCGGTGATCGTCTTCGAGACCACCGTGGCGGCATCCACTTCCATGGTAGGCGCCGACGGCTTGATGGCGGCTTCTGCACCGTTCACCGGCAGATCCCCGCGGCCGAAACCATGCATGGCAGTGAATGTTCCGATGCCTGCGACGACCAGCGCGGCGGTAAGACGTTTGCGAGTGATGGACATGCGTTGCTCCAATTATGTTGTTGAGATTTATTGAATTTTTAATGTGCCGCGAGCGGTGCGAGCGTCCGCACGCGTCCGCGCACGAAGCCGTTTCTTGAAGAACGTCACGACGTCGGCAAGTGCTGCCGGGTCCGCTGCAAGCGCGTTATGCGATGCATTGACGTGCCGCGTGACTTCCGTCGGCACGCCCGCGGCGACCAGTTCGCCCGCATATTTCTCTGCCTCGATATGCGGCAGATCGTGCTGGGCGCTCGCGATCAGCGCAGGCGGCAGACCGGTCAAGCGCCGCGATTCCAGCGGCGCTGCATACGGATGAAGCCGTTGTGAAGCGTTCGGCAGATACGCGCGATAACACCGCGCGCACTCCGGCACGCAGATGTCCGGCGAGCGCACCTTGTTCTCGTCGGCAATGCGCGTCATGCTTGGGTCCAGCAGCGGCGCGAGCAGCGGTGGGCGGTCCAATCTAGACGCGCAGTACTGCCGAGCCGACTGTGCGACGCGACTCGAGGTCATGGTGTGCTGTGATTACTTCTTCGAAGGAATAGACACGAGTCGGGGTAACGTCGAGAACTCCAGCCTGTATTGCGTTGAACAAATCCCTGGCTGCGGCCAACAATTCAGCGCGCGCGCCAATGAAGGAGGGCAGACTGGGCCAGGTAACCATCAGGGACCGGGGCGCGAGTTCCAACAAGTGAATAGGGCGCGACTCTCCGGACGCAATGCCGAATTGCGCGAGCGTTCCTCGGTTCTTCAATGTGGCCAAGGAACCTTCAAGCGTATCCTTGCCGACCGAGTCGAAGACTGCCTTCACGCCTTCGCCATTCGTAAGCGCTAAGGTACGGGCCACGAAATCCTCAGTGCGGTAGTTGATGATCTCATCGAAGCCGGCCGCCTTCGCTGCTTCTGCCTTCTTTGAGTCCGACACGGTCCCGATGAGACGCACTCCAATCGACTTCGCCCACTGCGCGAACATCAGGCCCACACCGCCTGCGGCGGCGTGATAGAGCACCGTGTCGCCTGGCGTCAGCGCGACGATCTCCTTTACGAGGTAGCGCGATGTCAATCCTTTGAGGAAACTCGACGCGGCTTGCTCGTCGGATATGCCGTCCGGGATAACAACCACGTGGTCTGCATCGCAGATTCGTACGCTCGCGTAAGCGCCGTAAGAAGGGTGCCCGTAGACCACACGGTCACCGACTTTAACTGAGGTGACATTGGGACCAACAGCCTCGATTACGCCGGCGCCCTCATTGCCGATGATAGCGGGGAATTCTGGAACTGGCATCGAGCCGCGGCGGTAGTAGACGTCAACGAAATTTAGACCGATGACTTTATTGCGGATTCGAACTTCATTGCCGACGGGATCGGCTACGGAAATGTCTTCGAATTGCAGCACTTCGGGGGCGCCATATTGATGGATACGAGCAGCTGTCGCTTGAATGGGCATGACGGGCTTCTCTTTTGAATGGTCGTGCGCCTCCGCCAACTGGCGTGACGAACTCGCGGCGCGCTCATGGAGTGTGACCGCCGCTTTTGGATTGATGGGGTTTCGACAGTGGCCAGTAAGCCCTATCAGATGGGCGCGGCTACTCGACGGCCTGTTGTGGACGACTCAACAGCAAGTTCCAGTAGTTGTTGCATCCAGAGTGCATCGTCGAACGATGGCAACGTACGCGTATCGTTTTCGACGTCGGCCGCGTGAAGGGCGTAGAGATCGCCAAGCTCTAGGACGCCAGTCGGCAGGCCTGTCGAATCGGGGACGACTTTGTAAGGCGCAGGGATAGGAAGGGCGCTCAGTGGAACGTTTTCACCTGAGGCGCCCAAGATCTGATAGTGCTCATCGGGCCCCCCGAAGGCAGACGTATTGGTCAGCTGCAGGTCGCCCTTATCACCAGTGATGTCGAGCCGCACTCCTGAGCCATTATGCTTGCCGCCTTCGATGTGTACGCTGAACACGGCACCGCCTTGCAAGGTTCCACTCATCAACAGTTGATCGGACACGTCCGTTCTCAGTTGTTCACCGGTTTCCGCAATGATTACTTCAGGAAACTGATTCAGCATCAGTGCGGAGAATTCTTTTGGCCGGCCGACGACTGAGAAGAGTGGGTCCATCAGGTGCGCGCCGAAGATCGAGGTGACGCCCATGAAGTTTTCCGGAAACACACTCCAACGCAGCCCGCTAGCGCGGCGCTGGCCGAACGAGTTGACGCTGACATGCAAGCGTACGGAACGAAGCTTCCCGACGTACCCGGCGGCAACTAAATCGCGCAGGTAGCGAAAGGCCGGGGCGAAACGACGTTGCACACCGAGGATGGTTCGCACGCCCGCTACGTGTGCAAGAGCGACCAGTTCTGCGGAGGTTTTGACATCGGGAGTTAGCGGCCATTCGCAATAAACGTCCTTGCCCGCGGCGATAGCGCCTCGGATCCCTTCCTCGTGCTGCGGACCGGTGGTCAGGACCAGCACCAGATCGACCTCGGGATGACGGACGAGGCCATCAAGTGTCTTGACTACGTGTTTGATGCCGTGCTTCTGCGCTGCTTCCTGCGCCGCGTCAGCGCGCTGGCTGTAGATGGCGCTCAGCTCGTACTGTGGAAACAGGGCCAGGACCGGAAAGTGCCCGTTGTTAGCCCAATTCCCTACACCAATCAGGCCGAGGCGGATCTTTTTCGTGTTGTTGGCGCTCACGTTGCTGACTCCACTTCAAGAGCTTTGGCAGCCGATTCCAATTCTGGGAAGAACTCGCGCAGCAGGTTTTCGATATAGGCACGAAGCTTCGGGAGGCTTCGGAAGTAATCAGTGATTTCCGGATGCATGTCGCGAATCTGGAACATGATGACAGTCATTCCGAATACGGCGGCATCGAACGACGTCGGTTTATCGGTGCCGAGGAGATAGCGATTGTCGCCAAGAACCTCCGCCACTGCCGCGAGATCCTTCTTTGCCTTTTCAATCACCTCATCTGGCAGATAACGACCGATGCCTTGTTTGTACATTCGGTCTGCGAAATCATCGACCAGAGGCTGGAACGCGGGTAAAAAGCCACCAAAACCGGCCTTGAAGAATGCCTCGCGGCCGGCATCGTCGTAGAACTCGTAATACAACACCACCCAGTACAAGTGATCTTCAAGAGCGCGTTGGACCAGATGGCCGATGGCGCGCTGCGACGCGCTCAGCGCGGCATCCGGATCGGGGGTAATTGTTTTCAGAAACCCGATTATCAGATCCGAGTCGACGATCTTTACGCCGTCCACAGAAATGAACGGGACCTTGCGGCGAGGTGCATTGTCCACGCCCATTTCGTAGACGCTTTCATAGGGGATCTTCTGGAATCGAAGATAGGCGGCGAGCTTGGCCGAGAAGGGTGATAACGTCGGTACCAACCGCGCGGCCACCGGGTCTGCAACTCCAAAGTAGTGCAGCTTCAGTCTAGACAGTGCGTCGCGGTCGACAGCATCGTAAGGATTCGAATAGACAGGAACTTTGTTCATTTTCTAGCTTCCTCGTGATCGTTAATTGGTAGCTGACCTGCTCATTTGCGGCCAACTGTGGGAGAACTCGTCTTTCCTCGCTGTATTTACTAGCGATCACTAGCATAATAGGTTAACGCAAAACTGATCGCAAGCAAAACCTAGTGACTGCTAGTAAAAACATTCTGCGTTGCCAGCGCGCGGCGCGCTACGCTCGTTTGACCATGGCGCACGCTCAAGACCGGGTTCGAGTTTGTCTAAGAGCGTGACCGGGATGCGCTAGGTACCGGGACTGACAAGTGCAATTGGATAAGCTCCCCAGCGGTCTATGCCGCCTTTCGCTCGAGAGAGGGATTTTTCCGCGAGGTTCGAGACGTAGTCTGCGGGTGGGGTCGGCGCCGACCGGACTGCGAACTTCGACGTCCCAGCCGCTTGCGCTTAAGTCGAGAGCGAGTTGCACGGAGACCGCGCCAAAGCGGGGGCTGAAGTCTGACCTGTGAATATGGCCGCAGGGAGCAGCTATAGTAGGTCGATGTTCGGCGATTCTTTCCAAACCTCTTCTGCGCTCCAGTTGCGAATCAGTCTACGCGGCGTCAGCCCTCCGGTCTGGCGCGCATCCTGATTCCGGAGCAGATCACGATTGCGCAACTGCATCATGTGATGCAGTTTTCCATGGGCTGGAACGACGAACACCTGCACCAGTTCATTATTCGCGGCTGGCGTTACGGCGGGCAACGCGATGGCGCACTGCAGTTCTTTGACGGTCCAGACACCTTGTCGCTGGCGGCCTTTGGTTTGTACGAGCATGAGCGGTTTGCCTACGTGTACGACTTCACCGCGTGGTGGTTACACGACGTGCGCGTCGGGAAGCAAACGCACAGCCAGCGGTCGAAAACGCTACCGCGCTGTATCGCTGGCGCCGGACGGTGCTGTCAATCGAACTAAACATGGAACCCCTTCACGGGCTTGAAACCCGCTTCAATCAAGGGGCGACAGCGGCCCGGGTTGCATTTTTATGCCAATTCAGATTGACTTAAACTTGCGACATCTTGAGAAATTGAACTAAAATCAGGACATTGTCGATGCCCCGACTCTTTGTCATCACAGAGCCTGTTCGCGGACCAGTTCAGCGTCTTCCCAAGCAGACGCTGCATTATTGCCACACGACGATCGGCACCATGCGGGCCGCTATAGGCGCAATCCGAATGGCGACATTTCGGCAGTAATGGTTTGGATACCGAACAATTTATTAAGCTCGCGCACCGGACGCCTGTGTTTCCTCGCGGCGCATCGCGCCGTGGTTATGCGCGTTTGTCACATTCGCGTCTCTTCGCCGATACAGTTCGTTGCGATCCCGCGCATTAGTCGCTCTGACAGCACGATAGCCTGTCAGGCTAGCAGCGCTGAAAGTGTCGGACGGCTTCCTCTATGCAGAAGATTGGGGACCACTTACGGCGCCAACTTCGATGTCAGGCACACGTTCTGAGTACGATTGGTCAAGAGCCTCCAACACGCGCCGGCCGGCGCGTGCGGCGGAATCCGATGCCTTGGGAAACGACATTACCCGATCTTCAGTGTCGCCTCGTGATATTCATGGATATCTCGCGGAGACGTTCCAAATCGATCCTTGAACATTCGACTAAAGTGCGCCGCGCTTGAAAAACCACTCTGATATGCGACTTCCTGAATCTGTATTCTTCGATTTTCCGTTCGCCCCAATAGGCGCGCGGCATGCTCCACCCTCACGATCCATACGTGGCGCATGACCGACGTGCCGTCCATTCTGAAGACGCGATTCAGACGGCCGACCGAAATGTGCAGCGCTTTAGCAATCTTCAACGGATCAAGATCTAGTTCTGCAAACCTTGAACCGATTACCTGCTTCGCCCTCGAAACGATCGCACTGTTGCTTCGACCCCGATTGTAATAATCCGGGTCGCTGAAAAGCAGCTCCATCAAATTCAGCAAGTTATCGCTCGACCGTTGCCTGGTTTGCTCCGATGTCGACCCCGCCCGCCGCGCTACGCATAACGCAAAATCACGGATAGCGGCCACGTCAGGCGTCCCGATGTCTGGGGCCATCAGGCCTGGCAACGTAGCGGCCAGCCCCCGGGATCGGAGAACCCGCTTTGGTATGAGCACAACTGAAACTCGAACGCGCCCTAGGAAATGCTCGGTCAATCGCTTTGCAGGGTCGATCAGCACAAAGCTCCCGGGATCGAAGCGTCGATTGATTCCGTCCTGCTCGATCACCAATGAGCCACTCGTGATCGTTTTTAGGACAAGCGTCTCCTCTATCCAACGGTGGTCGCCGTCATTGACGGAGGACCAGTTCTGTTCGGCAATATCGAGATCCAGAATCGTCAATTGGCCAGCGTTCCAGAGTTCGGCCCGAGACGGTTGGACCGAACGCACATCCGTTGAGCATCCCAGCCCGCAATGGGTTGACAATGCAAGGAGCCATTCGTCCCATCCCAAGGGGAATTGATGCCCTTCCGAGCCTGTCAGACCAGGGTCAGGACTTGCGAAAGCGGACGACGTGGCTTCTGCGGCCAGTTGTTTTCTGCCGCGAACCCTACCGCGAGAAGCATGACCGGCACCTCGTCCGCAGCCAGCTCGAACTCGCGCGCAACGGCGTCGGGGTCAAAGCCGATCATTGCTGATGATGAAAGGTTATACGCCTGTGCGGCCGAAATTAGCGCACCGGCACCGAATGTCGCGGTACGGATCGCCTCATCACGCTGCGTTTGAGGTTTCCCGAAGTAGAGACCCTTTGCCGCACCTTCCCACCCTGCAACCATCTCGGGTGGCATCAACCCTGCTTCAACCAATGGCGCAAGGCGCTCGGCCATGACACTATGTTCCGCGAGTTGCCCACAGACAATGAACGTCACGGCAGCGTCGCTCACCTTCGCCTGGTCGTATGCGAGCTTTCGCAATCGAATTTTCTCCGCTTCCGTACGGACGGCGATGAAGCGCCAGTTTTGCAGATTGAAGGCGGTGGGAGCCAACGTTGCCAGAGAAATTAGTTCGCCGATCCGTTCGTCAGTGATGCCACGCGAGGCGTCAAAGATGTTTGTGGAGCTGCGCTGCTTGATTGCTTCAATGATTGCATTGTTCATTTTCAATTACCTCAACGGAAAGTGACGGGTCTAGATTTTGAGTACGACAGAGCCCACCGTGCGGCGGGTTTCGAGATCGTGATGCGCGGCCACCAGTTGGTCGAATGGATAAATTTTGCTTGGATCTACTCCTACGAGATGACTTAGAGAAGGGATCGCCAAAATGCGCAGCATCGGCGATTGCTTTGAATCCAAAAATATCTCCAGGCTCGTCCGAGAAGGACCACACAGTGGAACGCATCGAACTACCTTCAGGTTCCGCAATCCCAAATTCCTGAAAACTCATTTCTGACGTTCACCAAAGCTAGTTAAATGAGACGAATTACTGAAAGCTGCCATTTCACTTAGTAGTCCTCTGTTATAAAGCATTTCTGCAACCATTTTTATCGTGTGCAGACACTATCGCAGCGGCAACTCGCTACCTCTATCAAACGCTTTACTATTTAGCTAATGAATGCTAGCATATTAAAAACGGTCAACGAAAGCAAGGAAAACCTAGTGATTGCTAGCGAAAAGTCTGAAGCACCCTTTCGCGGCCGCGGGCGGCCCCGCCTTTTTGACCGGGCCGAAGCACTCTCCCGTGCGTTGCCACTCTTCTGGGAGCAGGGCTACGAAGGCACATCAATGGCTCAATTAACCGCCGCGTTGGGCATCAATGCGCCGGCGCTCTATTCGGCATTTGGATCAAAAGAAGCGCTGTTCCGTGAGGTTGTCGGGCTCTACTTTAGCGACGGAGTCGGTTTCAACCCAACAATCTACTTCGACGAACCCACAGCCTACGATGTTGTCGAACGCATTCTGTACGAAGCTGCGGCAGCCTACACTGCAACGACGCATCCCCGAGGTTGCATGGTCGCGACTGGAATGCTCGGATGTGCGCCGGAGCATCGGTCGATTGCGAGCGAGATTGCAGAGTTTCGACGCGCAACCAAAAAAGCGCTCGAGATCCGGTTTCGCGAGGCCCGTCTCTCTGGTGACTTGTTGGCGGACACCGATGTTGCGTCGCTCGCTGGTTTTTGCATGGCGGTACTCCAAGGCTTATCGGTACAAGCAAGAGATGGCGCGGACTACGAGTCGTTAAAGCACGTGGCGGCGGCAGCATTGCACACAATTCGAGCTGCCTCCACATCCATTGCGTCCTGAGGCACAACCGGCAAAAAATAAAAAACGTTGCCGATTTTAGTCTCGATTAGCAAAGCGACACCATCGCCTGTACTCACCAAAGCAGCACACAATGCTCTCGACCGAGGCCCGTAAACCTAGCCAAACATATTTGAAATTTGAAGGCGGTGCCGTTGCAGCTAGTGGTCTGCGTCAAACGGATTGCATCTTATTCAGCTTGGCCCTGGCACGCGTGACTTTCGCGAGGATGTCGGATGCCTTTGCTGTCCAGATGAACGGTTTCGGATGACGATTGTGCTTCAGCACGTACTGTCGATCGTGCCGACCAATTCGGGTACCGAGCGGAACGCCGCACGTCGTAACTGGTTCTCTGACAAGTCACGAAAGAAGCGTTCGACCATGTTGAGCCAAGAGGCACTGGTGGGCGTGAAATGCATGTGGAATCGCGGGTGCTTGGCAAGCCATGCCTGTACCTCGGGGTGCTCATGGGTTGCATAGTTGTCAGCGATCAAATGCAGTTCTTCGCCCTTGGGCGTGTTGCGGTCGATCTTGCGCAAGAAGCTCAGCCACTCCTGGTGACGATGTTTTGTTTGGCACTTCCTCTGACGTCTCTTGATAACGCGCCGGCTTCATGCGCCCAGTACTCGTAGTCGTTCTTATGCCCGTGAGCCCAGATGGTCGCGTTGATGCTGCTGCCGCCACCCATTGCCTTGCCCATTGGTATGGGGATGGAACAATTATTCAGTGCGGCATGCGGCTCGGTCCGAAACCCCTATCAAACTTGCCGCCGATATTGGTCGGCCACAGCGAAGGATTGAACTAGCACGAAAGAAACGCGAAACTTGCCTGCGGGAAGCAGGGTTCGGCGCGGCAAGTTTAGGCACGGGAGCAAAGGATGCACTGTGTATTCCGCAATCGAATATCAGCAGAAGGAATTTTGATTATCGACAACGGCCGGTGCAAATTAGACTTCGATAAAAGCTCCAGACAGGAAATCCAATAGCAGTCACCGATTGGCAAGGAAATGAAAATGGAACAAGTAACGCAAGGCGCCGTGGTTGCGGGAAAAGCGAAACCTCGCGGCCGCTTCCCTCACGTGGTCAGGGCGGGCGATCTCCTGTTCGTGTCCGGGACGAGCTCCCGGTGTCCGGATAATTCGTTTGTGGGAGCGTCGGTCGACAAGATGGGAACAGCTACAGTCGATATTCGCGAGCAAACCCGAGCGGTGATCGAGAACATCCGCGACATCTTGCGCGGGCAGGGCGCCAACCTGGCGAATATCGTCGACATCACCAGCTTTCTTGTCAACATGAACGACTTCGGCGGCTACAACGAAGCGTATGCCGAGTACTTTGACGAAACGGGACCGACGCGCACGACGGTCGCGGTCCATCAGCTTCCGCACCCGTTGCTAGCAATAGAAATCAAGGCGGTTGCATATTTGCCGCAGCGCGCAGCGACTGATGACCACAACTATTAGGCGGAGGAACGTATGCTCAAGCACGGCAAGCCTCTTAATTTCCCACGCTGGATCGACGAACACTCGCATCTGCTAAAGCCGCCCGTTGGCAATCAGCAGGTCTGGCAAGACGCGAATTTTATCGTGACGGTCGTGGGTGGGCCGAACTACCGGACTGATTACCACGACGATCCGCACGAAGAATTCTTTTATCAACTGCGTGGCAACGCGTATTTGAATTTGCTCGTCGATGGCACACGCGAACGCGTGGACCTGAAGGAGGGCGACATCTTCCTGCTGCCGCCGCATCTGCGCCACTCGCCACAACGGCCTGAAGCGGGCAGCGCGTGTCTTGTGGTGGAGCGTCAGCGAGCGCTCGGAGTGCTGGATGGCTTCGAATGGTACTGCGCTAATTGCGACGGCCTTGTGTATCGCGTCGATGTGCAGTTGAAGAGCATCGTCAACGATCTTCCGCCGTTGTTCGCGGCGTTTTATGAGTCGGAAGAAAAGCGCAAGTGCCCGCATTGCGGCGTTGTTCATCCCGGACGTGATGCAATTTCGTCAAAGCGCTGAAGAGCCAACACCGCGCCGGGGCCGTTTTTAATGGTGCTACCATAAAAGCCCTCGAACCGGACCCTTCCCCAACGCCATGCGTCAACATCCGCTTAGTCAGATTGGATTGAGCCGAAGTCTAAAGCTTAGCCAATTGCTGATTTTCGATCGTGTGATGGAGACAGGTTCCATCCTCCATGCAGCCAATGACATGGGGCTGTCTCAGCCTGCAGTGACGAAGGTCATACAGGAGCTCGAACAGAGTTTCCAGGGGACGCTCTTCGCGCGGTCAAACCGCGGCGTCATCCCAAGCGAACTAGGGCATGTTGTCAGCCGGCGGGTCAAGTCGTTGCTGGCTGAGTTCCGCCATATGACCGACGAACTCGACCAGTTTCGTTTTGGTGCCGCGGGACATATCGTAGTTGGAACGCTCATCTCCGCGTCGGCCCACTTGTTGCCCATGGCAATCACGCGGCTCAAGGAGCGTTCTCCGAACGTTCTTATCACCGTTCGGGAAGGGCCGACCGCGCAGTTGTTTCCATCGTTGGCTACTGGCGAACTCGATCTGGTCGTGGGCCGTATTCCTGAAGTCGACTTGCCGCTCTCGGATGCTTTCCCTTTGACACACCACGCGCTCTTCGACGATTCTCTCGCTGTCGTGGTGGGCGCGAATCATGATCTGGCCCGTGCGCCGATCAAGTCGTTGAACGACCTCGCGCATGCGCCGTGGATTCTGCCGACGCAGGAGTCACCCGTGCGGCTTGCAGTCGAGCGCATGTTTCGTGGGGCCGGGCTGGAAATGCCTACAGACCTGGTCGAATCGATGTCAGTGTTCACTAACCTCGGGCTGCTGCAGGACGCCCCTCGGGTGGCGGTCATGCCGCAGGTCGCAGCGTCGCAGTTCGTGCGTTGGGGCCTGCTTCACATTCTCGACATTCGCGAGACGGGCTCCTTCGGCACAATCGGTTTTTCCGTACGATCGAGCAAAACGCTCACGCCCGCCTGCGAAGCGTTTGTTGAATGCCTGCGTGACGTGGCGAAGACGTATTGCGCATCGTAGCCGGTCCGGCTATTCCGCATTCTTATATTTGATAGCTGATCTTTGATTATCCAGCGCCGAACCTCCTGCCTACACTGTCCGTAACTTATACAGACAGCAGGAGATTGAAGTGAGCCCCAACGCCTACGCGCAAGCAGCGCTGCCGAAGCGATTGCAGCACTTTGTGGATGGTCAGTTCATCGATTCAGCCGATAGTTTTCCCAACATCAGCCCGATCGACGGCAGTGAACTTTCACAGGTCGCAGAAGCGAGCAAGGATCAGGTCGATGCCGCGGTCCGCGCAGCAAAGCGCGCACAGGATGGCGTCTGGGGCTCATTGAAGGTGTCGGAACGCGCAGACTGGCTTTATCGGATAGCGGATGGAATCCAGGCGCGCTTCGATGACTTCGTCGCTGCGGAAGTCGCGGATACCGGTCGTCCGGTCTCGCAGGCCCGGAGCCTCGATATTACGCGCGGCATCGCGAACTTCCGCACCTTCGCTGACCTGATCCGTACCGCCAACAGCGAATTCTATGAAACCTCCACCGCCGACGGCGGCGAATTCATTAACTACGTTACGCACAAGCCGCTCGGCGTGGTCGGCGTCATTTCACCATGGAACCTGCCGCTCTTGTTGTTCACATGGAAGGTCGCGCCCGCGCTCGCAATGGGGAACTGCGTCGTCGCGAAGCCTTCGGAAGAAACCCCGACATCGGCGACGCTGCTTGCCGAAGTGATGCGCGACATCGGGCTTCCTCCTGGCGTTTTCAATCTGATCCACGGCCACGGCGGTAACGCTGCCGGCGAGTGGTTGACGCAACATCCGGACATCGATGCCATTACCTTCACCGGCGAATCCAAGACTGGCAGCGCGATCATGAAGGCCGTGGCGGATGGAGTGAAAAACGTGTCCTTCGAGCTCGGCGGAAAGAACGCGGCGGTCGTATTCGCGGACGCGGATTTCGAGGCAGCAGTGGACGGCGTGCTGAGCTCCAGCTTCATGAACGCTGGGCAGGTCTGCCTGTGTTCGGAGCGCGTATACGTCGAGCGTCCGATCTTTGATCGTTTCGTAGTTGCGCTCAAGGCGAAGACCGAAGCATTGAAAGTAGGTTCTCCCTACGACGAAGGCACGACCACGGGTCCGCTCATTTCGAAGGGCCATCGCGAGAAGGTGCTGAGCTACTTTCGGCTCGCGGTGGAGGAAGGCGCTACCGTGATGACCGGCGGTGGTGTGCCTTCGTTCGGGAACGCCTGCGACGACGGTGCTTTCGTCCAGCCGACCATCTGGACCGGCTTGCCGGACACGGCGCGTTGTGTCACCGAGGAGATCTTCGGCCCGGTCTGCCATATCGCGCCGTTCGATGCGGAAGATGAAGTCGTAAATCGCGTGAACGACAGCGCATATGGACTGGCCGCCTGCGTGTGGACGTCGAACCTGACGCGCGGCCATCGGGTGGCGCGGCAGATTGAAACCGGCATCGTCTGGATCAATGCGTGGTTCGTACGGGATCTGCGAACGCCCTTCGGAGGATCGAAGCTTTCCGGCTTCGGACGTGAGGGCGGCCGCCATTCCATGGACTTCTACACCGAAGCGACCAACGTCTGCGTGAGGATCGGCTGATGTCGAAGACACTCCAAACCATTGCGGACCTTCTCTGGAACGCGCAGCACGACAAGGTTTTTTCGCCGGTGGCGCCGGTACGCGACGACGTCGCCTCGCTCGACGGAGATATCCTCGACAACGCGTATTGCGTGCAGCAGATCAACACGCTTCGGCACATCAAGGCGGGTGCGCGAGTCGTTGGTAGAAAAATCGGCTTGACGTCGAAGACGGTGCAGAAACAGCTTGGCGTGGACCGGCCTGATTTCGGCACATTGTTCGCGCATATGTCGTATTGCGACGGTCAGGAAATGCCGTTCGCGCTGACGCAACAACCGAAGGTAGAGGCTGAAATCGCACTGGTACTGGCACATGACCTGCTTCACGAGCAGCACACCGTTGCGGACATCCTGAACGCGACCGCCTACGCGCTGCCGGCCATAGAGGTGGTGGGAAGCCGTATCGCGAACTGGGATATCCGGCTCGCCGATACCGTCGCCGACAACGCTTCCAGCGGTCTGTTCGTACTAGGCAGCCGGCCGGTCCGACTGAGCGATCTCGATCTGGTGCATTGCGGCATGCTGATGGAACGCCGGGGCGATCAAGTGAGTGTCGGCGCGGGAGCCGCGTGCCTCGGCAATCCACTGCATGCGGCGATCTGGCTTGCCAACATCATGGTCCGCGTCGATTCCCCGCTTCGCGCCGGCGACGTCTTGCTTACCGGGGCGCTTGGTCCCATGGTAGCGGCCCAGCCCGGCGATGTGTTCACCGCGCGCATCGAAGGGCTTGGCTCGGTGCGCGCCATCTTCTCAACTGAAACGGAATCCTGATCGTGAAAGATAACGCTCGACTTTCAGTCGCGGTGATCGGTTCGGGCAACATTGGCACCGACCTGATGATCAAGCTGATGCGCCACGGAAAAAACCTCCGCATGGGCGTGATGGTGGGTATCGACACCGCATCGGACGGCCTTGCCCGCGCCGCGCGTCTCGACGTCGCGACGACCGCTGGCGGTATCGACGGACTTGTCGCCATGCCGGAATTCAAGGACGTGAAAATTGCGTTCGATGCAACCTCGGCGGGCGCGCATCGCCGTCATGCGGAAGTGCTTGGTAAGCATGGCGTGACGGTGATCGACCTGACGCCTGCGGCGATCGGCCCGTTTGTGGTCCCGGTCGTCAACCTGGAGCAGCATCTGCACGCACCGAACATCAACATGGTGACGTGCGGCGGCCAGGCGACGATCCCGGTCGTACGGGCGGTGTCGCGGGTCGCGCCTGTGCATTACGCGGAGATCGTGGCATCCATATCAAGTCGTTCCGCGGGACCCGGAACGCGCGCGAATATCGATGAATTCACCGAAACCACGAGCCGCGCAATTGAAAGCGTGGGCGGTGCGGCCGTCGGCAAGGCGATCATCGTTCTGAACCCGGCCGAGCCGCCGCTTATTATGCGCGACACGATCTACTGCCTGACAGATGAGCATGCGGATCGGGGCGACATAGAAGCCTCCGTGCACGCGATGGTGCAGGACGTGGCGGCCTACGTTCCGGGTTATAGGCTGAAGCAAGCGATCCAGTTCGACCGCGTCGCGATACCGCCTCAATTCGCCGGCCGCTGCCCAGGCGAATTCGGACTCAAGGTAAACGTCTTTATTGAGGTCGAGGGCGCTGCACATTACTTGCCTTCGTATGCGGGCAACCTGGACATCATGACGTCGGCCGCGGTTCGCGCCGCCGAACAGATTGCGGCCCTGCGGCTCGCGGCTTAACAAGACACCACTATGCCGACCAAAAACCGGAAAAAAATCTACGTATCCGATGTCACCTTGCGCGATGGCATGCATGCCATCCGCCATCAGTACTCGCTGGAACAAGCGGTCGCGATCGCTTCAGCACTCGACGACGCCGGCGTCGACAGCATTGAAGTGGCCCATGGCGATGGTCTCGCCGGATCGAGCTTCAACTATGGGTTTGGCGCACATACGGATCTGGAATGGATCGCGGCGGTAGCAGGCATGGTGAAGCGAGCCAAGGTGGCGACGCTGCTGCTGCCGGGTATCGGCACGGTTCACGACTTGCGTAGCGCGTACGATGCCGGCGCACGAGTCGTTCGGATTGCGACCCATTGCACGGAAGCGGATATCTCGCGGCAGCATATTGAATATGCGCGCGAGCTCGGCATTGACACGGTCGGGTTCCTGATGATGGCGCATCGTACCGACCCGGCGTCGCTCGCGAAGCAGGCGAAGATGATGGAGAGCTACGGCGCGCAGTGCGTATATGTCGTGGATTCAGGCGGGGCGCTCAATATGCGGCAGGTTGCTGATCGCATTCGCGCGTTCAAGGATGTGCTCGACCCCGCCACCGAGACCGGCATCCATGCGCACCACAACCTTTCGCTGGGCGTGGCGAACTCCATCGTCGCGCTCGAAGAGGGCTGCGACCGAGTGGACGCTTCCTTGACCGGAATGGGCGCGGGCGCGGGCAACGCGCCGCTTGAAGTGTTTGTCGCGGCGGTGGACCGCATGGAACTCGATCACGGTTGCGACGTGAAAAAGCTGATCGACGCCGCCGATGACATCGTTCGACCGCTGCAAGAACGGCCGGTTCGTGTTGATCGCGAAACCCTTGCGCTCGGTTACGCGGGCGTTTATTCGAGCTTCCTGCGACATACCGAAACCGCTGCCGCGAAATATGGTTTGTCCGCGTTCGACATCATGGTGGAGCTCGGGCGCAGACACATGGTCGGCGGCCAGGAAGACATGATCGTCGATGTTGCCCTTGATATGGTGAAGCAAGCCGAACTCGACGCGGAGGCCGCGTGATCGACATAGACGAAGCCGCCCGCAAAGTGGACGACGCCGCGCGCCACGTCAGCGCGATCGGGCAAATCAGTTTGCAGGAGCCATTTTCAGTCGACGAGGCGTACAGAATTCAGCGTGCCTCGATATCGCTCCGGCAAGAGCGCGGCGAACGGATCGTCGGCATAAAGCTCGGTTTTACGAGCCGCGCCAAGATGATCCAGATGGGCGTCGACAGTCTGATCTGGGGCTGGTTGACCGACGCGATGCTCGAGGAAGACAGCGCGCCCGTCGACCTTGTCCGCTTCATCCATCCGCGCGTCGAGCCGGAAGTCTGCTTCCTGACGCGCAAGGATATCGACAGGCCGCTGACGGCGCTCGAAGCCTCGTCGTATCTGGAAGCGGTCGCGCCAGCGATGGAGATCATCGACTCGCGCTACGAGGCGTTTCGCTTCACGCTGGAAGACGTGATTGCCGACAACTGCTCGTCGTCCGGATTGGTGATCGGCGCGTGGTCGACGCGCTTCGAAGGCCTGCGCAACGCGGGCGTGCTGATGCGTTTCGATGGCCGCGAGGTCCAGCTCGGTTCTACCGGCGCGATCCTCGGCAACCCGCTTCGCTCGGTCGTGCAGGCGTCGCGGCTCGCAAGCCGCGCGGAGATCGTGCTGCCTGCGGGTACGCTGATCATGGCGGGCGCCGCCACCGCCGCTCAGGCGATGCCCCCCGGCCTGCACGTGCAATGCGAAGTTGCCGGCATCGGCCAGGCCGAGTTCACCACCTACCGCAGCGTGTGAGCGCTGATCCTTCCGTCTCCCGGAATCCAAAGCTATGACAGTACGAATCGACATGCACTCCCATTTCTTCCCGCCGGTCACACAGGAAGAGGCTGCGCGGCTGGACGATCAGCATGCTCCTTGGCTGGCGCTGGACGCCGGTGGCGAGACTGGCATGATCATGACAGGCAACTGCGCGTTCCGTCCCGTTACGCGGCCGCTATGGGACCCGGCGCGGCGCATTGAAGAGATGGATCAGCTCGGTATCGACGTGCAGCTCATGTGTGCGACCCCCGTGATGTTCGGCTACGCCTATCCGGCGGCGACCGTGATTGACTGGTCGAAAAGAATGAATGACCGAGCGCTTGAGCTGTGCTCGACGGCGCCGGATCGTCTCAAGGTGCTCGCCCAGGTGCCCCTGCAGGATATCGAACTCGCGTGCGCTGAAGCGTCGCGCGCCGTTGCAGCGGGCCATCACGGAGTTCAAATCGGCAACCACGTAGGTCCGAAGGATCTCGATGACGACAGCCTGGTGCAATTTCTGATCCATTGCGCCAACGAGAATATTCCGGTCCTCGTGCATCCGTGGGACATGATGACCGATGGCCGCATGAAAAAATGGATGCTGCCGTGGCTCGTGGCCATGCCGGCGGAAACGCAGCTCAGCATTGTGTCGTTGATTCTCTCCGGCGCGTTCGAGCGCATTCCCAAGTCGCTACGCTTGTGCTTCGCGCACGGCGGCGGCAGCTTCGCTTTTCTGCTCGGGCGCGTGGACAACGCGTGGCGTGAACGCGATATCGTCAGGGAAGATTGCCCAAATCTGCCATCGTCTTATGTTGACCGCTTCTCGGTGGACAGCGCTGTGTTCGATGAAGGCGCGCTGCGCATGCTCGTCGACGTGATGGGCCCTGAACGCGTGATGCTCGGCTCGGATTATCCGTTTCCACTGGGCGAACAACAGATTGGCCGCCTTATTTCTGATCACGTAGGCTTGGGAGAGTATGCGAAGGACCGCATGCTTGGCGAGAACGCTCGCCAGTTTTTCGACTTGCCGGGAATCCAGGCGGTCTCGGCTTAGCCTTATTGCAAACAGGAGAATCGACATGCAGCCACACGCAGAACATAAGGAAGAGGCATTCCGGATCATTCACCGGCTATGCGACGGTATCCGCTCGAAGCCGCTCGATCAGGATCTCGCGGTCTTTCTGAACGACGAATACGGCGCGGGGTCCGAAAGCTACGAGGCACTGGCCCGCTTGTTAAAGGCCGGCGTGGAAGAGGGCTGGGTCGGATATGTCGAGATAGAAGGGGCGGATTATCGTCGTGGACGTATTGCCGAGCCTTCGGCTGCGACAGCCGGCATGAGCGTCGAAACGGGTTTATTGCGCGACGTGAAGGGTCAATACCATTGCCATACCAACGGCGAGATCAACATGGTCATGCCCCTGGAAGAGCACGCGACGTTTTGCGGAAAGGGTGCCGGATGGCAGGTATTCCCGCCGAAAAGCGAGCATTTTCCAACCGTGGTCGGTAGGGCGCTGATTCTGTTTTTCCTTCCCGGCGGAGAGATTGAATACCGATCGCCTCCAGCCGCCTGATGTGGTGTTGTTTCAGCCTTCCTTACTAACCCACCATGACTATAAAAATCCTTGCGGCCAGCGGCAGCGCTCGTCGCGGTTCGTTTAATCAGAAGATCCTCGACCTCGCGGCTCTCGGCGCGACTCAAGCCGGCGCCGAGGTCACGGCGGTTCGGCTCGCGGATTTCGAACTACCGCTCTATGACGCCGATCTCGAGGCCGAACAAGGCGTGCCTGGAAGCGTGCGCGCACTGCAGGCGCTGGTGGCCGAACACGACGCGCTGCTGATCGCGACGCCTGAGTACAACGGCGGCTATAGCGCGTTGCTGAAGAACGCAATCGACTGGATCAGTCGTTCCCGGGAGGATGGTTCATCTGGCGTCGCGCTGTTGTCAGGAAAAGTTGCTGCGCTGGTTTCGGCATCGCCGGGACAGCTTGGTGGCTTGCGGTCACAGACAGGCCTGCGTGTCGTACTCGATAAGCTCGGCATGCTGGTCATTCCCGAAGCGTTCGCATTGAACGTTGCGCATGAAGCATTCGACGCAGATGGAAACATGAAAGACACAAACGCGGCACGGCTGATCGAGGCCGTCGGCGCCGCGCTGTTCAGGACGGCATCGCGGCTCGCCTGACAGATATCGCGGTTCTATCAGCGGCACGTTGTCGCGTCATGGCATTTGGAGATATGTATGGTGTCTCAACGGCTTGAGTTGTGCCGTATCGACCAGTCTCGCGTGCTGCCGGCGCCGCGCTTTCGCTACACGCCCGCCGTACAGGCTGGTCCTTTTGTGTTTGTATCGGGCCTGGTTGGCCTTGATCCGGCGACCGAAAAGCTGGCACATTCCGGCGCGGTCACCGAGACGGCACGGATATTAAACAACCTTTAATCCCTCTGCGATGAACAGGGATGGTCGATCGATCATCTCGTGTGCGCGCGTGTCTTCTGCGCCGGCGACAATGCCGCCGCACAGGTCAACGCGGCTTGGGACGCGTTTTTCGCAAATACTGCGCCGCCTGCCAGAACCTTTGTGGTGGTGAAGGCATTGCCTCTGGGCGCGGCGGTCGAGATCGAATTCCAACTGCTGCTGTAAGGGCGTTTGCACCGGGGGACCCTGCACGGCTTTGATCGCTGGCGCGAAACATCTCCATTCCATACGCCTGATTTCCCGAAACCGATTCCCTTCGGCGTGAGCACCGCTTGCCGATCCCGCAGGCAAGCAATGTGTTTGTGGCGTGCAAATTCCAACCGTGCGTCTGTCCTAAGATTGGTCAATCGCTCCTGGTCTATCGAGTGCCGGCATCGTTTCTTTCCATTCTTGCTACAAGCATGAAAGGGCACCTTCAGAATCAGCACACAACCGCTTGCACATGCCGGAGAATCTCGCGAATCGAAGTTGAAAAAAATGACCTGACTACGCCGTTTTAAAACCTGGTCAATGGCCGGGACGATGCATCGGGAGGCACGATCGATGTCGTCAACCCGGCGTCCGGAGAGAAAATAGCGAGCGTTCCCGATATCGATCAGGACGGCTCGGAGCGTGCGGTCAAGGCCACCCGCGACACGTTTCCCGCCTGGAGTGCGGAGTCGTTTGCCGAGCGCAAGGGCTTGTTGGAAAACTCCTTTGCGAGATCCTCGAAAATCCTGCCGAGCTCATTGCGCTATTGACCGCTGAAAATGGGCGCTCGCTGGCGACATCCCAGTGGGAAATCCAGGCGTTGACCGAACAATATGGTGCGTTGCTTCTAGACCTGAAATTCGCCAATGAAAAGAGCGAATCGAAGGATCGCGGCGAGGTAGTCAAAATCGACACGCCAATAACACAAGCTACGACCTGGGCGGGTCGGTTTGGGGTAAGGACCCCGCGCAACTGAAAGCGGTGGCGGCGCAATTGAAGTCGGGCGATGTATGGACCAGCCAGCACGAAAACTTGACGGGCAACAATCCTTTTGGCGGTCACAAGGAGTCGGGTTTCGGCCGCGAGTTCGGGCTTGAGGGACCAAAGTCGTACTGCAACGTGCAGGTTATTGCTGCCCGATAAGCAGTTGACCTCGAGCGTGGCTGATGCTCTGCTTCGCAACGAGCGGCAGCGTACCGCGCTCGCAGCCATTCCCGATCGAGTCTGTTTCGCCGATCACCCGACTGGCGGGCGGCAAAATGGCTCCCTCGTTGATATTCTCTATTTGAATAACAGCGACTAAATGTTTGATTATCGCGCGCAATTTCGGCCCTCTAGACTCGGTTCATTCAATGTTTCAGGCATGACCTGAAGCGTGTTGTTCCGATACTGCACTTGCGGTTGGCCGTACACAAAAGGTCGGCCGCAATGCCCCAAAAAATTTTGGTGGAGAGGAGACTGATGAACGCTGAAACGTTGGCCGAAGTGCGGCCCAGCCGCCCGATCAAGCGCGAAGAAATCCGAGTGGTGGTGGGCGCGTCCGTGGGCACCGTGCTCGAATGGTATGACTTCTTTCTGTACGGAAGCCTCGCCATCTTTTTCAGCTCGCATTTCTTCCCGGCGGGCAGCCCCACAGCCGGATATCTGGCATCGCTTGCTACCTTCGGCGTGGGCTTTGTGATCCGGCCGATCGGCGCGGTGCTGTTCGGGCGCTTCGGTGACAAGGTGGGACGCAAGGCGACCTTCCTGATTACGATCATCGTGATGGGCGTGTCCACGGCGGGCATCGGCTTCCTGCCGTCATTTGCAAGCATCGGCTGGGCGTCCCCCATCATCCTGGTCGCGTTACGCATGTTGCAGGGACTGGCGCTGGGCGGCGAATACGGAGGGGCGGCGACGTATATTGCCGAGCACTCGCGGCCAAACCGCCGGGGACTGACGACCGGCTTTCTTCAAACCACGGCAACCCTGGGATTTTTGTTGTCGCTCGGCGTGACGCTGATTTGCAAGGCGTTTGTATCGACTGAAGATTTTGCGGCATGGGGTTGGCGGCTGCCGTTTTTGAGCTCGCTCATCTTGCTCGCAATCTCAACGTATATCCGCACCACGTTGTCGGAGTCACCGGTGTTCGCCAGGATGAAAGCCGAGCATCGTCTTTCCGACTCTCCGCTACGCGACAGCTTCCTGGTCTGGAGCAACATGCGCACCATGCTCGCCGTGCTGTTCGGCGCCCAGGCCGCGGTCGGCCTCGTCTGGTACACGTGCAACTTCTACACTTTATATTTCCTGACTACTACGCTTAAGGTCCCGACGAGCGATGCCTACGCGTTCATTGTCGCGATGCTGGTCTTCAGCCTGCCGCTCTATGTGCTGTTCGGATGGCTGTCGGACATAGTCGGCCGCAAGTGGATCATCCTCGCGGGTTGCGGGCTCGCGGTACTGACCTTCCTGCCCATTTTTACTCAGCTTTCGAGAGCGGTGAATCCGCAACTCGTGGCGTTCCAGCAATCCGTGCCGATTCGGTTGGCGGCCAATGACTGCAGTACCGGCCTGTTCACTAAGCCTGCAACGGACTGTGATCGTGCGCGCGACTTCCTGACGCAAGCTGGGTTGTCGTATAGCGTGGAGCCGGGCAGTCAGGACGGCCAACTCGTAATGCATGTCGGCGATCTCGCGGTGGTCAGCGGCTTTCAGGCAGCGAACTACCGGAGCGTGCTGACTCGCGCCGGTTACCCCGCTTCAACCGATGTCAGCCAGATCAACCGGCCCCTAATGTATGTTCTCATCGGGCTGCTCATGGTCTGGGGCGCGATGGCATATGGCCCCATGTCCGCCTACTACGTCGAGTTGTTCCCAGCGAAGATCCGCTACACGTCGATTTCCGTTCCCTACAACATTGGTGCGGCGGTTTTTGGCGGCTTGGCGCCGTTCATGTCCACCGCAATCGCGGTCAAGACGGGCAACGTGTACTACGGATTATGGTATGCGATTATCGTTGGCGGAGTCGCGGTTGTGATTGGCGCGCTGTTCATGCGCGAAAGTAAAGATAGCGATGTGACCCAGTAGACGGTTTAGCGGGTTCGGCGTTGTGGCGTTCCAATTCACAATGATGCGCGAGAGCGCCTGAAAGAGGAACAGGAGAGATTGGGATGGCACATGTATCAATGTCTCATTTGACGAGGATGCAGAAGTACTGGCTGGTCACCGGAAGCGTCGGGCCACGGCCAATCGCTTTAGTGACGAGCCTGGCGCAAGATGGTCTGTGCAACGCAGCGCCCTTCAGCGCTTTTAACTATATGGGTGAAGACCCGCCGCTATTCGCGATCGCTGTGGATCATTATGGCGAAGAAAGCCATCGACCGGGAGAGCGGAAGGATACGTTATGCAATATCGTTGAACACGGCGAATTCGTTGTGAACATGGTGGATGAAACCATCGTCGAGCGAGCCATTCTGTGCGGCAGCGATTTTCCCGCACACATTTCGGAGCCTGAAGCGGTTGGCCTCGAACTCACGTCTTCAACGACCGTTAAGGTGCCGAGAATCGCCGAAGCGCCGATCGCCTGGGAGTGCAAGCTTTTCAAGGTACTGGATTTCTCTGCGCAGCGTTCAATTGTGTTTGGCGAGATCGCTGCGATGTACTTTCGTGAAGGTTTGCTGGACGAGGAAAGGTTGCGCGTTCGCGTGGACGAGTTCCAGCCCTACGGCCGCCTCGGTGGCCCCAACTATTGCCGGACAACTGACCGGGTTACGTTGAAAGTGCCGACTTACCTTGCATCCACAGGAGTTCCGCGGGAGTAGCGCGGCAGCTCGTTGCAACAGGTCGACGGCGTCTTTGGGAAGAGCCGTCGACCCGTATTTTGCTTTAACGGTTTTTAAAAAACTAACACCGGGTTTCTTGGGCACGCCGTGATGCTCAGGGAAACGCTTGCCTGTTGATTCAATAGGGTCTGTGTCGCGCACCGGCGATTCGAGTGCTATCAGTCTCGATCGGCAAGCAGAAAAGCATCATGCGAAGGCACGATTACATAGAGATGATCGACTGGTCTTCGTCTGTATCAATTTGCTTTCCATTAAAATATAAAAATTATCCATTTAATTAGATATCCAAACTGGAGAATAAAATGTTCGTCAGGCGTTACGCGATTCTGATCGCTTCATCCTTTCTGATGTGCGAGGCACATGCTCAAAGCAGCGTCACTTTGTACGGCATCCTGGATATTGGAATCACATACGCTAACAGTGTGCAGACGTCCAGGGTCGGCTCGAAACTCAATGGCGCCAGTCAGCTCGCATTGACCGATGGCCATGCGACTGGCTTAAGCGGCAGTCGATGGGGGCTTCGAGGCACCGAGGATCTGGGCTCTGGCCTCAAAGCCATCTTCGTGATGGAAAACGGCTTCATGCTGAATACGGGCGCTTTAGCACAGGGCGGAGCGGAATTTGGGCGACAGCTGTATGTGGGCCTGTCCAACAACATTGGAACGGTTACGCTCGGCCGGCAATATGATCCCATGGTGGATTTCCTGCAGCCCCTTGCCGCATCCGGCCAATGGGCGGGCTATATGGGTTCGCATCCAGATGACCTCGATAACCTGACCAATACAAACCGCATCAACAATTCGGTCAAGTTCACCACGGCGAACTATCACGGGTTGTCGGCTGGCGCGCTATACAGCTTTGGCGGCGTTGCGGGCAGCGTTTCCCGCAATCAGATCTGGGCGCTTGGAGGGAGTTACACGGGCGGAAGCTTGCAAGTCGGTGTGGGTTACCTGAACGCACGCGATCCGAACGTATCGTTCTACGGCAACACGCCGAACAAGGGAAGCGCCGCGGTCAACAATATCGGGTCGGCGGGCTCGGCAACATCGCCGCAATCCATCCCGGTCTACGCGGGTTACGCCTCGGCCAATACGACGCAGATAGTGGGAGCCGGCGCCGCATTCACGATCAGCACGACCACGATCGGCGTGGTGTTCACCAACACGCGGTTTTATTCTCTCGGGTCGCAGCCGAGTCTCAATCCGCTCGGATATGCCGGCACGGCATCTTTTAATAACGTGGAATTGAACGGGCGCTGGCGAGTCAGGCCATCACTTTTGCTCGGCGCCGCATTCGACTACACCGACCGCAATTCAATAAAAAACGACGGTGGTGCCAAATATCTACAGCTCGATCTCGGGGCTGACTATTTCCTTTCCAAACGCACTGACCTTTACGCGCTGGCCGTCCTGCAGCGGGCGACCGGGCGTGATTCGCTGGGGCAGGCGTCGGTGGCGTCGATTGCAGGATTTACGCCGTCCGCAACGGACAAACAGATGGCGTTCAGGCTGGGCGTTCGCCACAAGTTTTGACTTGGACGGATCATCGGCACGGGAAGCCAAGGGCACTCTACTAGCTTTAGCGTGTTGGCGAAAGTTTTCGCTGTAAGTGCCTCAGCCGATGCTCAAACTTCCGAGCTCGGGCGGATAACGGCGTCCGGCCGGTTTTGTCGCAATAAGGCGTTCGGGTAATCTGGCTCAATCGAAATGGTTGCGTGGGTGAAGAATGAAGACGCTGGATCCGGGTGTGGCACGCGTGCTTAAACGGCTACATTATCCGCTGGAAGTGA
>Ga0255336_101096_pt1 | contig 24409 bp, 18 predicted proteins | sample MeOH1_35cm_T3_17_FD_189102 | JGI IMG/M metagenome (GOLD analysis project Ga0255336, IMG submission 189102) | Sandy soil microbial communities from University of British Columbia, Vancouver, Canada - MeOH1_35cm_T3_179 | ecosystem: Engineered > Artificial ecosystem > Sand microcosm > Unclassified ...
ATATTATCGGTCTTTTTTTGGACAAAAAAAGACCTGAGGTATCCTCAGGCCGCAATGTGCACACTTGCTCCTAAACCCCTTCTTTTCCCAAATGAGATAGCACAACTCAATAAACCGGGTAGTCTATTGAGACAGTCCTGCAGCTCTTAACTGCAGACCCAGCAAATAATACTGAGAATATTATAAGCTTCGGCGATATTACCTTCTCCTTAGAATCAAAGCTTCTCAAACTCCACTAAGGACTATTAAATACCGCGCCTCTACCCCACCGTAAAAGTGAGGTCTTATTAAATTTATACTAATTACTTTATACCAATATTTTAAATCTGTCAACAGTTTGTTGAATTTTTTATTTTAAAAAGCTGCATAATGGTTAAATTTGTATATATGTAAACGTTATATAGTGTATCTAAATTACCTTTTTGATTTTTTAAAAGTTTCGCACTGTGTTCCTTCTGTAGAAGTAGCATCTGGTCCATGAACCTGTATATTTGGGGCTGAGCATGCTCTACTATCATTATAAGTACAATTAAGAGCATCACATTTAATAATAGGACTCATTTCAATTGAACTATTGGTAAACAACTGCTTAACTTCACCGCCAAAATTCATATTAGTAAGATGAGTAAAAGCGTTCTTAATGCCTTTTTCAGCAAAGGTATTGCACATTGTTTCTGCACTGCTATGAGCGCTTCCGCCTAAAACATGAATTTGGTTTGCTGAACAAAGCCCGCTCATATTATGTACGCAGCTAAGAGCACTGCAGCTTAATTCACCATTCATAAATAAAACCACCTTTCAATTTCACAATATGTTTAACCATATTTTTCACATTATTGAAAATTTTATTCTCGTTTTTACTTATAAATAAAAAATATTTAAACTCTATAATTCTTCAACGCTATCAGAAACTACCATAGTCATGGAGTATGTCCCTTTTTAATAATACCAAAATAAGCCAAAAACAGCCAAGGAATGTACCATGAGAAGCGTCCCTTTGCCACGTGAATGTGCCAAAAGAAACGTCCCCGTGCCACACAAGAAACGTCCCCGTGCCACGTGACAGCAAAAAAAATAGCAGCTGAGCTGCTAAGTAATAAAATGAATCAGTTGCACTTTTATGCATTCTTTTATTTTTACCAATTCATATCCTAAATATACAAATAGGCGGTCATATAACTTACTTCTTTAAAATAAGTATTTGTCACCACTATTTCACTACTTCTTAATATAATCCTTAATTATGGTTTTAATGAATATGAAGAAGGCTGGAAGGCCGTATGCCAGCATACCTACTTGTTCTAATTGAGCCCCGACCTTTGGAAATATAAGACTTAAGCCTTCACCAAACATACTAGCACCAACATATATCATCATAATAGAAATAAGGTCGAAAAGTAAATTCATGCTTAATTTTATACTAGTCTTAAAGAAAAGGAACATGATAATTAAGGATAGTGCAAATCCTATTAATGCACCAATAATTATAGCCGCTACCCCTCCAGTTAATAAGGGAATAATAAAAATTATTATCTCAAGAGTTTCTCTCAATACTGTCAAAAATGAAAATACAAATAATCCCATACCAGTGAATTTAATATTATATCTTTCTTCAATTGGCAAATTATAATTTTTCTTTTGACTTCTCATCCATAATATATAGTATACAACTAGGGCTGAAAGAAAAATCATGATTGAGCCATTAAAGAGCTCTTTTGTATTATCGCTTAAGTATTTCGTTTGATTATACAAAAGGAAACTTGTAAATAAGCTTACAGCAAGACCACCTAAGATACCAGAATATATATACTTAATAAGTTCTCTTTTGTCAATCTTAACAACATAGCTAGCAAGTGCTACTAATACTATGAGCATTTCAATGCACTCTCGTAGAGTAATTATGCTTACGTTCATCATCTTACATCCCTCCTTTATATTTGCTTGATACATTATAAGCAGGAAGGTGGTTTTAGGTGACAAAAAAAGAAAGCTGCTGCTTTCTTTTCATCAATTATTTGTTAATAATTATTTATTATATATTGTTAGCTAAAGTGCATTACATTGCAATCTACTTTGCACTTGGCTTTATATCTTCATAGATATATTTATGAATCTGATCTGTGGTAAGCTTTAAATCTGTGCCTAAATAATAGACATTATTTATCATCATATCTTTCCAATTGCCGTCAACAGGAAACCTTTCTTTATCTATGGTTTTTGTTCCTGAGGTTAAAATACTTGCTCCAAGAGAAACTATATCTCCTTTAGAAATGCTAGTTTCAACATAGGGTAATATAGCAGCCACAAGTGACGGGTATTTTGTTATACCTGCCTCTTGTATTTTATTCAGCATTTCAGTTAGTACCTTTCTTTGTCTTTCAGTTCTTTCAAAATCATTTCCTATATATCTGATTCTGCTATAAGCTACAGCCTGCATTCCATTTAAATTAAGTTTTCCTGACTGAGTAAGAGTAGAAATTTTCTCTTTTTCAATATCAGAAACCTCAGTCATATAGCTATTAATATAAGGCAGTTCCTCTTTTCTAACATCAATAGTAACTCCACCTAAAATGTCAATTATCTTTTCTAGACTAAAAAAATCTACAGTTACATAATCCTTAATATCAAGATTAAAATTATCATTTAAGGTTTTAATTGTTAGCTGTGGTCCGCCATAAGCATAAGCATGGGTTATTTTAGTCATTCCATAACCTGGTACATTAACATAAGTATCTCTCATAATAGAAGAAAGTTTAATTTTAATATGTTTTTTGTCAATAGAAGCAATTATAATTGAATCAGAACGGCTGGCTTCATCCTTTGATCTTCTATCAAGACCAAATAATGCAATGTTTATTACTTCTTGTCCAGGGTCTTCAATCTCTATTTGGTGAATTGCTTCATCCTTAATGCTAAGTGATTCTTTATCTTTAGGAAGCTCAGTATTTTTAACTTTATTCAGCAAAGAATAGGAATAGATGCCTATTCCAGCAAATACAGCAGCCAGTATAATAATAACTGAAATTATTATCTTTTTTCTTTTTCCAATTTTCATCATCTCTATTTTCTCCGATTTATTCATTACTTAATTTCACTTTAATAACTTAATTTTAAAGTTGTTATTTTAATTATACTACAGTTATGGACTAACTTTCCATTTTTTGTTATTTTATTATGCTCCAAAAGTTAAATTTTTTCTTGTTTATTTTAATGTCTAAAATATTAATAAAAAAAGAACGTTGGAATACAACATCCTCTTTTTATTGGCTAAAAATGGTGTTCATTGCCATGAGCAAATTTTATATTAAGCTCTCAGCTTCATACCACTTATAATAAATTAACCTTACCACTGTATATAATTCCTCTTCTTACATCTAAAGTAATGAAGGAACCTGTTTTAATGATATCTGTAGCGCCTTGTGCTCCGCAGATTAGTGGAATTTCCTTCATCATACATTGAATATTTATTTCAGAATCCACAGTTTCCTCTTCAGTAACTATACCTGAAAGTTTATCTAAAAGTTCTATATAGTTTTTATCAAGTTTTTTAACTACGAGAATGTCTCCATTATCTATGTTGTCTTGAGCCTCTTTATAGTCTTTAACAACATTAGCATTTCCATAGCCATGAGTTGTGCCATTAGGTTTGCCTTGGACTAGAATATCTCCTACTATATGAACCTTCATCATATTTGTAGTGCCAACATAATTAGCTGGTATTCCTGCTGCTATTACTACAACATCGCCTTTTTTAACATAGCCGGTTTCAAGTGCAATGTCTACTGATTTATCTATAAGTTCATCAGTTGACTCTGTTTTTTCTGCAACTATAGGGAATACACCCCAGTTAAGCGCCAGTTTTCTTGCTACCTTTTCGTAAGGAGTTACAGCTATAATAGGACACTCTGGTCTAAACTTAGAAACTATTTTTGCTGTATGACCGCTTTGTGTAGCAGTAATTATTGCTGAAGCCTTTAAATCCATTGCAGTATTACAGGTTGCAAGGCTAATTGCATTCGGCACGTTTGGAATATGATTTCTTCTTCTCTTTTTAAGCTTTTCCTCATAATTAAGAGCTTTTTCTGCTCGTTCAGCTATTTTAGACATTATCATAACTGTTTCTACAGGATACTTGCCATTTGCAGTTTCGCCGCTAAGCATTATAGAGTCTGTGCCATCGAAAATAGCATTAGCCACATCAGAAGCCTCCGCTCTAGTTGGTCTTGGATTTTTAATCATAGAATCCAGCATTTGAGTAGCAGTAATTACAGGCTTGCCTGCTTCATTACATTTTTCTATAATCATCTTTTGAACCACAGGAACTTCCTCAGTTGGTATTTCAACTCCAAGATCTCCTCTGGCTACCATAATACCATCAGAAAACTTTATAATTTCATCTATGTTATTTACCCCTTCATGATTTTCAATTTTAGAGAAAATAAGAATATCTCCTCCTCCATTTTCCTGAAGCACCTTTCTCATATGTAATACGTCTGCAGCCTTTCTGATAAAGGAAGCGGCAACTATGTCTACGCCCATTTCAATACCAAACTTAAGGTCAGCCACATCCTTTTCAGTTACTGCAGGAAGTGTGGTAATAACCCCAGGTACATTTACATTTTTGTTATTGCCTAAAGTGCCGCTGTTTTTTACGCTGCAATAAATTGTATTGCCTTCAACAGACTTTACTTCAAGACCAACAAGTCCGTCAGCTATAAGTATGGAATCTCCTAATTTAACATCCTTGTATAAATCAGCATAGCTTACGGAACATATTGAATTGTTACCTAATATGTCCTCACCGCAAACTACTGTAAATGGATCCCCTTCCCTAAGCTCTACAGTGCCGCCTTCAAACTTACCAGTTCTGATTTCTGGTCCCTTTGTATCTAATATTATAGCTATAGACCTCTTATATTTTTCTCTAAGCCTTTTAACAAGCTCCATTCTTCCCCTATGTTCTTCATGGTCTCCATGGGAAAAATTATGCCTTGAGGCATTCATTCCAGCTTCTATAAGCCTGGATAGTGTCTCCTCACTATCACTTGCAGGACCTATTGTACAAATAATTTTAGTTTTCCTCATAAATTCCCTTTCCTTTCGTAGTTCTTTTAATATGATAAAGCTTTAGATACTTCTAATAATTTTTCGTTAAATTTCCTTTTTACGCTTAGTGCTTCTACAGTATCTAAATCTATTATTTCCCCACCTTTAGTTCCTATAACCCTAGAAGTTTTTCCTTCTACTAATAGTTCAACAGCCCTAGCACCCATTTCTGAAGCTAAAACCCTATCAAAGGCAGAAGGACTTCCTCCCCTTTGAATATGTCCTAAAATTGTAGCTCTAGTTTCTATTCCAGTTATTTCCTCGATTTTTTCAGCAAGCCCATTAGCACCGCCAACACCTTCAGCAAGTATTATAAGATTGTGAAGCTTTCCCTTAAGCCTTCCATCAAGTACAGTTTTGCAAATCTCATCTAAATCATAGCCCTTTTCAGGTAAAATAACACTTTCTGCCCCACCTGCAAGACCAGCATATAACGCTATATCGCCGCAGTTTCTTCCCATTACCTCAACTATACTTACTCTTTCATGAGAAGTTGAAGTATCTCTTAATTTATTAACTGCATCTAATACTGTGTTTAAAGTTGTATCAAAGCCAATAGTATATTGTGTATAAGCTAAATCATTATCTATAGTTCCAGGTATTCCTATAGTTTTAACTCCAAGTTCTGATAAAAGCCTAGCTCCAGTAAAGGAACCATCTCCACCAATTACAACTAGTCCATCTATTCCAAACACCTTTAAAATCTGTGCTGCTTTCTTTCTAACTTCCTCTTTCTTAAACTCTTCACATCTAGCAGTTTTAAGTATAGTTCCGCCTCTATGAATTATATCTGAAACGCTGTGTCTATTCATCTCGAAAATTTCGCCATTTAAAAGTCCGCTGTAGCCCCTTTGTATTCCCATTACCCTAAGACCCTTATCCAGTCCTGCTCTAACTACTGCTCTAATAGCAGCATTCATTCCAGGTGCATCTCCACCACTTGTTAAAACTCCAATAGTTTTCATAATAATTCCTCCTAGTATACCTAGTAATCTGTATCATTTTTTAACCACTATGGACAAATTAAGTCCCACAAGGTTTTTAAAATTAATACTACTAAACCAATTATATTTTAAACTATGGATGTGATTATTTCAATTAATATTATGAATTTTAATATGTAATTTGATGTAATTTGTCAAATGTTGCCCATATTATGCCTGTGATGTGTGGCATGGGTGTGGCATGGGGACGTTTCTTGTGTGGCATGGGGACGTTTCTTGTGGCACATGCATTCCAATGTGCCACAAGAAACGTCCCCATGTCACATCCCCATGCCACATTACTGCACTTTTATATTGTCTTCTCCAAATTCCTTCTTAAGAAAATCTAAGACTTCTTCATTAATGGTGATCCAATAGTCACTGTCCAGTCTAAATTTTTGCCTTTCCTTCTTAGTGCAAATATACACCATTTGATTTCCTTTGTGTTTTTGCAGCACAGACTTCATTTTGTCGAAGGCTTCTTTTCTTAGTCTTTCATTTTCTATTAAAACATATACTTTTTCATGTGAAAGTTTAACAAGAGGTTCAATTCTTTCACATAAGATCTTTGGCTGCTCTTCTTCTCTAATGCTGACTCTTCCGCTAATAATAACCACGCTGTCTGGTTCTAGAAGATATTTATAGTCATGAAATACCTTAGGAAAAACTATTACTTCTATATCCCCATACATGTCTTCCAGCCTGATAAAGGCCATCATATCATTCTTTCTAGTAACCTTTTTATTGACCTCAGCTATTAAGCCGCCAATAACTACTCTATCTCCATCTCTGATTTTTAAGGCTTCCTGCACCATATCCTCCTCAAGACTTTCACTTTCAACAATTTCTGAAATTCTTGTATTGGTCATATGATTTAAGGTATCCTCATATTCTTCAAGAGGATGACCAGAAATATAGAGACCTGTCATTTCTTTTTCCATAGCTAAAAGATATTTTTTTTCAAATTCTTTTATCTTTGGATATTTCACCTCAAAAACATCTGAAGTTTCAGCAAAGTCTGTAAAGAGGCTAAGCTGACCTTCTATATTCTTTCTCTTTTCACTATGAATACCATCAAGAAGCTTTTCATAAACAGCAAGCATTTGTGATCTATAAACCTTAAAACAATCAAAGGCACCTGCCTTTATAAGACTTTCAATGGCTCTTTTATTAACTAGAGCAACATCAATTTTATTATAAAAATCAGTTAAACTTATGAATTTACCTTTTTCAATTCTGGACTCTACCATGCTATCAATAACATTCACGCCTACGTTTTTAATGGCTGCCATTCCAAATCGTATTTTACCATCATTAACTGTAAACTTGGAGAAACTTTCATTAATATCTGGTGGAAGTACTTCAATTCCAAGTTCCTTAGCAAATCTGATGTAAAAGGCTACCTTCTCGCTAATGCCCATAACACTATTAAGCATTGCTGCTATAAATTCAGTTGGGTAGTATCTCATAAGGTATGCAGTTTGGAAACCAACTACTGCGTAGGCCGCTGATGTCGATAGGTAAATCTTTGATATTATCTCCGACTTTTCCCCCGACCCAAACGGTACGTGCGAGTTTCCCCGCATACCGCTTTCCATCAAAATAGTTTTCCATCTAATGATTTCTTCTCCTTTATAAAGTCACCTTTATATTAGAGTTTCACCTATTAATCACATTTTCGTTTTCTTCTTGTATTGTTCTTCTTAACTCCAAAATCTTTTTATTATCTACTGATTCAGAAGAATGAACCAAACAATGACACTTATTACACAATGTCGTTAGATTAAATAGTTTATTAATCTCGTTTAATGGTAGTTTTCTCTTTTTATGATGACATTTTGCTGTACCAGTATATACAAATTCTTTACAGGCAACACATTTTCCTTTATCTCTGTTGAAAGCATATTCTCTATTCATTACAAATTCAAAGTTGTAAATATTTTTCCTTTTCTCTTGATTACCTACTATGGTAAACAATTCGTATGGATTATATAGAGTTGGTCGATATTTCGTTCTCCATTTCTTATCTTTTAATCGTCTTATTTCTCTGCCTTCTATGGTATATGGTGTCATTTTGGGGTCAAACCTTCTTGCATATACTATTGGAGTAATCGAGGCTTTTGTTATCCCAATTTTCAAATCATTGTATGAGAAGAAGAAAGTTTTTTGTTTGTATCCTTGATGTCGGTTAGTCAGATTATTAACTTCATCAAGATTTATCAATCTGTCCTTTCCACTTCCATATAGGTGTTGCACTGTTTTTAACGCTGTATAGTATACTTTATTATCAATACCTTGAAGTATTGATTTAGCCATACTAATTTTATAATAGTTTGCAATTCCTATAATCATACTATTGACTTTTTCAACTAATACCACAGTTTTTAATGGAGTTTCTTGATACCTTATTGCTTCAACTTTATCTAAAATCTCTCTGGTTTTAATTCTTACCATTTCCCTGTTAGGTTCTACCTTGCAAACAGAGTTTTGAGTAAATCGTTTATTTTCCATAAAGATTTCAAAACCAAGGAATTTAACTCTTTTTTCTTTTAAATCAGTGGTTACTGTTTTTTCTTCAGAAAGTTCCAATGTTAGTCTATGTTTGAAAAACTTTTTGCATTGATTTAAAATATTTTGAGCAGTATCTTTATTTTCTGTGAGTATAATCCAGTCGTCTGCATATCTTACAAGATACATTTCTGTATGTTCCTTTTTAACCTTTTTCCTTGCATTATCTAATGCCACTTTCTTTACAGTAGATTTGGCATTATTTATATAAATTTCAAGGTAAGGATGTTCTTCGTATTGTCTCGCTATATACCAATCGAAAGAGTTCAAATATATATTCGCAAGTAAAGGTGAAATTATTCCTCCTTGTGGAGTACCTAATTCTGATTCACTATATTGAAGATTTTCCATGACTCCTGCTTTTAGCATTTTCTTGACAATATTTAAAACTCTTGTATCCTTTATTCCCAGTTCCCACATCATTTTAATAAGTATGTTGTGGTTTACATTATCGAAGAAACTTTTTATATCCCCTTCAATGGCTACATGACAATTTGTAGTATTTACTATGTGTACAATCCTTGCAATTGCATGTTCTGTGTTCCTGTATGGTCTAAAACCATAACTATGTTTGAAGAATTTTGCTTCTGCAATTGGCTCTACCACTATTCGTGTGATTTCCTGTATAATTCTATCAATCATAGTTGGAATTCCAAGAGGTCTCATTTTTCCATTCTTTTTAGGTATATAGGCTCTTCTTACTGCACTTGGTCTGTAATTTTCGATATACTTTCTAACTAACTGAATTAGTTTACTGGTTTCCATTTGTAAATACTTATTAATGTCATTATTATCAATTCCAACTGTCATACTACCTTTATTAGACTTAATATTGTGTATTGCAGTTATAATTGTTTGCTCATTTTTCATGATTTCAATTAAATCATAGAATTCAGTATTGATTTTAGCGTTATTATAGATTTTATCTAAAACATCAACTAATTGTGATTCGCTTTCAATAACATACCTTTTTAACCACATACGCAAGGTTTATCACCTCCGTTGGTTTGACTATTAAATTCCCACCTTATATTAAGGGTTCATACTGATATGTTATTAATAGGTTACTTACTATTCTGACTGGAGTCCTTCGTTCCAAGTAGTTTTATCCTCCTTCGTACATTACTGTACATAGTCACTATCGGCTACTTATCAACACTACTATGACTCCTCTGACTCCTTCTAATCTTCTTAGATATAGCACTCTCCAATTAGAAGGTCTCTCCAGTTCCAATGAAATTATCCCTTATTTTACTTCGGTTTAGGTTTCCTCTCTATGCCGAGGGTTACATTATGACTGACTACCATAATCGTCATAAGTTCTAATCCTATTGGATTATGAGGTATAACTGACTCACGAACATTTATACCAACCCTATAATCCCACTTTCTGCTGTGGGGCAACAATTACGACACTTCACACAAGGATTCGTTGTCTAACCATGCCAAAGTTTTTTAAGGATGCCCACTCCATATAGTTACTTTTTGTCAAGTGTGTAACATCAGGCTCTGACCTTATCGTGCTTTACACATTCAGAAGTGCTATCTTCCAAACGCATAACGAGGTATCAGCAACATCACTATTGGTAGTTGTGATGGAAGGGGTTTTCACCCTTCAAATCATTTCATTAGTTTAGACTAACATTGCGTTGGTCTACTCGCTTTTGTCTCCAAAGGAGTTTTATATGCGAGAACTGGACGCACCATGACTTTTGTTGAAAGCATAACTAGCAAAGTCCATCATTTGATCAAATATCTTGTTTGCTGCTTCTTCGCTTATTCCATTTCGAATACAGCCTGGTACATCAATGTTTCCATTATTATCTACTATGCCATGGATAAAGTTATGTCTTTCTTCTTCCATGACTTTGTGTTTTTTCTTGGACATAGCACGTCGTACTAAGTCCGCCCTACCCATGGAATAGCCAGCTAATTTTCTTACTATTTCCATTACCTGTTCCTGATAAACCATTACCCCATAGGTAACATCTAGAACTTGTTCCAGTTGAGGAGTTACATATTCTATTCTATCAGTATTTTTCTTACCTTCTATATATCTTGGAATTTCAGCCATTGGGCCTGGTCTGTATAAGCTTATACCTGCGATAATATCTTCTAGATTATCAGGCTTTAAGTCCTTCATAAAGGAAGTCATTCCTGGAGATTCTAGCTGAAATATACCAACAGTTTTGCCCTCGCCTATCATTTTATAGACTTCTTTATCATCAAAGTTTATTTTGTCTATGTCTATTTCAATTCCTGTGCTTTGCTTAATCATTTCAACAGCATCATTCATGACAGTTAAGGTTCTTAAACCCAAGAAATCCATTTTTAAGAGTCCAAGCTCTTCTAGCGTTCCCATTGTAAATTGAGTTACTATATTGCCCTCGTTTTTTTGCATTGGAACATAGTTTACTAAAGGCTGTGATGCTATTACAACTCCGGCAGCATGGGTTCCTGAATGTCTTGGCAGGCCTTCAAGAGATCTGGATACATCTATAAGCTCCCTTACTCTCATGTCATCATCATAGGCAGCCTTAAGTTCTGTATTTATGTTTAATGCCTTATCTATGGTTATTCCAAGCATTGTTGGAATCATTTTTGCTATTTTATCCACCTCAGCATAGGAATAGTTCATAGCTCTTCCTACATCTCTGATGCAGGCCCTGGCTGCCATGGTTCCAAAGGTTATTATCTGTGATACGTTGTTTACTCCATATTTATCTACAACGTAGTCTATTACTTCTTGTCTTCTTTCGTAGCAGAAGTCAGAATCTATATCTGGCATAGACACTCTATCCGGATTTAAAAATCTTTCGAAAATCAATCCATATTTAAGAGGATCTATTTTAGTGATACCTAAAGTATAAGCAACCAATGAACCTGCTGCACTCCCACGACCAGCTCCAACCGGTATTCCACTTTCTCTTGCAAACCTAATAAAATCCCACACTATAAGGAAATAATCTACATAATCCATATTTTTAATAACTCCAAGCTCATATTCAAGCCTGTCTTTAAGTTCAGAGGTTATTTCCTCATATCTTTCCTCCAGCCCCTTATAGCAGGTATCCCTTAAGTATTCATAAGGATCAACCCCTTCAGGCAGTGGAAATATAGGAAGCTTGGAAACGTGGAATTCATAATCAAAATTGCACATTTCAGCTATTTTTACTGTGTTTTCTACGGCTTCCTGCACATAGGAAAAATTCTTATACATTTCCTCAGGAGACTTTAAGTAAAACTCAGTTGAAGGATATCTCATTCTATTTTCATCCTCCACAGTTTTGCCTGTCTGAACACATAATAGAATATCATGAGCCTTAGCATCCTCTTTATTTATATAGTGAACATCATTAGTACAAATTAGAGGAATATCAAGCTCCTTTGAAAGCTTTTGAAGTTCTTCATTTACTTTAAGCTGCTCATCTAAATAGTGATACTGAAGCTCTAAATAAAAGCCTTCTTTAAAAATATCCTTATATAAAAGTGCAATTTCTTTTGCCTTTTTTATATTTCCATTCAGTATATAAGATTGAACTTCTCCTCCTAGGCAGGCACTGGAAGCTATGATTCCTTCACTGTGCTCCCTCAAAAAATCGTGATCAACCCTTGGCTTATAATAAAAGCCGTCAATAGAAGCCTTTGAAACAATTTCCATTAGGTTCTGATAGCCAATTGCATTTTTAACTAGTAAAACCAAATGATGTGTTTCATTTTCTTTATTGTTTGATTTATCGTACATGGATTTTGCGGCTACATAAATTTCGCAGCCTATAATTGGTTTTATGCCCTGGGCCTTAGCTTCCTTATAAAATTCCACACAGCCATACATAGTTCCATGGTCTGTAATGGCTATACTTTTCATGCCAAGCTCCTTTACTCGGGCTATCATGCCAGGAATTTTCCCAGAGCCATCTAAAAGGCTGTAGCCAGTATGCACATGCAAATGAACAAAATCCCCTTTAAATTCATTCTCCAATAATCTATCTCACTTCCTTTCAATTTGTGGTGTGGCATGTGGCACAGGGACGTTTCTCTTGCCACATTTCGGTGGCACAGGGACGTTTCTTGTGGCTCCTCCTGTCTTTGTGGAAGTGTCACAAGACCTTTCTTCTGCTACCATTTGTGAATTTCCTATCCATCCTTTATGCTAACACAGTGCCACCCTTTTGAATCATATGTCCTATAAATGTTTATTGTTTAAAAGTATTACTATTATTTTATATTTAAGTTGCGGTATTTTCAACTTATATGTAATATTGGGATTATACTTTTGGTAATCTTCACATCAGAATATAAAAAATGCCATTCACAGCTAAGGTGAATGGCATTTTTTATTTTATCAATATTAATATTATAGGTTTAATTAAGCAATGTAAAAAAATATGCCTAGATGAATCAATATATTAATTTTTAAGTTTTTCTATTTCAGATTTTTTTAGGCTTATCATATAAATATCCTTAACAATTTCAGCGTAATCAGCAGATCTTACATAATATGTTTTTAATGTATCTGAATTATTTTCATACTGAACATTTAATAAACCATTTTCAATTCTCACATCTGACACTTGCGGTAAAAGTGAAAAGTAACCTTTTGCAGCATAACCCTGCAGCACAACTATTCCTTCCTTATCCCAGTTAACATTTCTAATTACTGAATCAACAACAGAGTTTGGTATGTTATCATAAGCATATTTTCGCCATTCATCTTCATTCTGAAATACTAGCTGATATTTAATTTCTGGAATTTCTTTTTGTACTAATGAACCGATGTAGATGCATTTCCATTCAATTTGGGATTTCACAACCTGCTTTTTATCTTCTATTGTTGTAGATGAAGAAGCTTGCGTTTTAACTTGTATTCCGGTTATTGAATTAATTTTTCCGCAGTAAGCTACCAATAGACTACACAATATAATTAATCCCAAAGAAAAATATTTTTTGTGCATTAAAATACCTCCAAATTAAAAAACATCACTTCTATTAATATCTTCAATAATTTGAATCTTAAATATGTTCATCTTTAAATCCCCCGTTACATATTGGTATAAGAAGTATAATAGTAAGTTTTATCTCTAAGTATATTTATCTTTTGTTTTTTTATAAGTGCCTCTATCAACTTCCCTATTATCAATATATTCTACAAAACTACTATCCTCTGGTTGAAATGATATTACAACTATATATCCAACTCCTTCTCTTTCACTTTGATAAACACCTTTTAAGATAGATTTTGCATTAGATGTGCATCCAGCTAAAAGTAAAACTACAGTCAAAGATAAGACTGTAAATATCTTCTTCACAATTTAACCCCCTAAAAGTTCTAATATTTGTTTAGGATCTTCAAGAATATAATTTGCATTAATTCCAGCTGAAGATTTGGCACCCCAAAAGGCTAGTGCAAAATCTACACCTGCACTATAGGCACATTCCATATCATATGCAGTATCACCAACGTAGATCGTCTTAGATTTATCTACACCAGCTAATTCAATGAGCTTTAAAATTGGCTCTGGATTGGGCTTAGGCTTTTCAGTATCATCTGAACAAACTATTACTTGAAAGTATTGAACCAGCCCAAAAGGTGTGAAATCATGTAGAAATTCTTCTCTTGTTTTTGAAGTAACAATACCCATAAGGATCCCCATTTTATTTAAATCAGCTAAAATTCCCTCTATATTATCAAAGACTTTCACATGATGAAAATTTTCATGCATATACATATTCCATCTAGCAATGCAATCTGAAATATTAGATATTCCAAGTTTCTTTAAGGTAACCTCACCAGGAATACCTAAAGCAAATCTCAATTCCTCAAAACTCATATGCTTCTTGAGTTCCTCATATACTAATCTTTGTAATGCTGTAAGGTCTGCAAATTTGGTATCTAAGATCGTACCATCAATGTCAAATATAATATAGTTATACATAAAAGCCTCCATTATTGTAAATTAATAAGCTAGATCTAAGAATGAAGTAATTACTATTATATCCGTAAACAATAGAAAATTGATTATTAATTACATTATACAATAAAAGAATTCTAAATCCAAATATTAACACATATGAAAATAGATTACTTCTATAATCATATAAACTTTAATTTTGTATCAGAACTTTTCAACAATCTTTTATGTTTTTATAATTTTTCTGAGAACTTATTGATATAAAATTCGTATATAATATTGAATCTTTGTATATTATTGCTACTTTAAAGGAGGCATAAGTATATGTATAAAAATAGAAGTGAGAACGATAGGAAACAATTTAAAAATATATTCAACTTGTATTTTATGGATGCCATGATATGGTGCATATTCTCATAATCCTTATATCCTTCATGAAGTAGAGTATATTTAAGTTAAGTCAGAGAGTTAATATTTGAAGGAGAGAAACTGTTATGAACAGAATTGAAATTTTAAGAGAATATATTGATAAATTACTTTTGAGCATGACAGATGCTGAAGAACGAAAATGTGCTTATTTGCATTTATACGGAGTTGCTCAATTTTGTGCATTAATAGCACTAAAGCGTGGGCAAAACGCAGAACTTGCAACAATGGCAGGTATGCTTCATGACATATTTTCATATTCAAAAATGGACACAAAAGACCATGCACATAAAGGAGCTATTTTGGCAAGGAAAATATTAACATCAATTCATATAACCAATGATGAGGAAACTAAATTGATTTGTGATGCTATTTATACTCACAGTGAAAAAGATGTTGTACATGCTGCTTTTAATGAAGTTTTAATAGATGCAGATGTATTTCAACACTGCTTGTATAATCCTACCTTTGAAATCATGGCTCATGAAAAAAGCAGGTACGAAAAACTTAAACTTGAATTTGGCATTGCTTTAGAGAGAGGGAGAAAGAAATGATCAGGAAATATAAAATAACAATAATTATTCTAGTAGCATTAATGATAGCAGTATCCTATTTATTTATCAGCATCACGTCAAATAAAGGAAAAATAGAAGCTATTTCAAAAACAAAGTCTGCAGCTGGCTTTAATGAATATCCAAGTAAACCAGGAAAAGTTAATGCAATGTTAGGCATGGGAGGTCCAGAACCAAAACTAATACCTGGTGAACTTGAAACTAAGGTAAATTTTAAGTCTAATGGTATCTACCAGGTTACTTTTATAGAACATTGGAATAGCAGCGATTTTAAATATCAAGGTTCAAAAGAAGGAATACAAAGCCACTTTACAACATATGAGGTTAAAGGAGATACTGTAAATTACATTAAAAATGGTGGAGATTTCCCACCATATCAAGCAAAGTAGTAATTAGTAGTTTGCCCTCTGCACCTCTTTCATTTGTTTTCTGCTACAAAACTTATTCACATAAGCAAAAACAACTGTTACTATAGGCGACAAATAGCATAATACGGAATAAGAAGTTTGAATGCCATAAAAGACTTTATATTGGAATAAAAAGAAGGTGGGTGGGTACCCAAGGTTCAAAAAACTACTTTAAATGAGTTTATAGCTTGGTTCCAGAAAGCAAAACCTTATAAAGGTGAAATACCTCATGACCAAATTAAAGGAATATCTTATGCAAACATAGCTCCTTCAAAGCTGTACAATACAACTTCAGATAAGCATGAAATAACATTGCAGCCTGCATTTTATCTTGCTTCCAATGATGAAAAGTCTTATAAGGTGAGCTATGTTGTTAATGTAGTCAAACTAAGTGATGATAACCAAATTAGTTATATTCAATCCACTGAGTTATTTAACTGGTTAAAAAATGACGAATGGAAAGTGGAATTTACAATGAAACAATAAGGGAAATTTTAAAAGTTACAACAACACCTGTGCCAACACCGTAGACAAGCTAATGAGCCACGAGAAACGTCCCCATGCCACCGTAGACACAACAACACCTGTGCCACCACCGTAGACAAGCTAATGAGCCACGAGAAACGTCCCCATGCCACATTCTTTTTATTGTTATGATTACTCATTATTATAAGGAATTTCCGTCTAATCTCCAGATACTAACATCATATCCTTTTTCCGCTATTACTTTAATCCAAGAATTTAAGGTAATTTTATCAGCATACCATATTTCATGATTCACATTATTTTCATCTTTGTACTTGAAAAACAGGCACTGACTGACCGCATCACGATTTCCTTTAGCTTTGTATTTCTTAAGTAAGCTGTAAGCTTCAGCTTCGGTAACAGAGGTGGTTTTCCCATTAGATGCCCAGTCAAAGCCTCCTGAAGCAATTGCAAAATCCTTCTTTCCAGGAACCTTGCTCATTTTTTCTATTAAGCTTCTTATGAATTCAGGGCTTGCTTTACCTCCTGGCTTGCTAAACCCTCCATGCAAGTTATAGCACATCATTACATAGGTAGGACCTTCAGTAAAATCCAATTTATCAATAGGTGTGTTAGCTTCCAGTAAAATTCTTAATTTTAAATTATTTTTTTCAGCCTTTTGGTATAGTTCACTTATAAACAATATATAGTCATTCCATAAGTTTATATCATTTTTCATTTGCTCATAATCAATTTCTATACCATTAAAATTATTTTTCACGGCTAAGTTTATAATCTCTTCAATATGCCTGTTTCTTGATTCTTTATTGTTTAATAAAGCTTTTAATAAATTAGTATCCTTTAACAAATTACTTCCGTCATTATTCTTTTTATCATTTACAATAGTTATATATTTGTTTTGATTATAGTTCTTACTTTCATTATAATAATTAATTAAATCCTCAGGCATTACTAATTCATTATTAGAATTATAACTAGCTGCAAAATAGCAAATATTCTTAAGTTTTTTATCTAAGTCTTGGATTTCTTTATCAGTCTTTAAGTCCCAATATACAACCCAGGCTGATAGATTATTAGTATCTGCATAAATTTCCTGTGTTTCCTTATCCGAAGCATTACTATTATCCATAGTATTAGCTTTTTTAAAATTACCATATATATAAATAGGCAGCATTAATAGTACTAAAAATATTATTAATCTTGAAAATATTAATTTTTTATTCATTTAGTACCTCTCCAACTTTAAATTCTTAATAAATAGTTTACGACTTAGATAGATTGAATAATTATGAAAAGGAATTAAACCTCTAGCTATAAATTCTTTATAAACCAATTTACTACTTTATTATAGGAATTTTTAAGCTCATAAATTATAGCTTCAGTGCCTTTTAAGGAGGAATCAAATAGGACAGTATTGTTTAAATTAGTTATTTTAAGATTTTTAAATACTCCATCATATACATCATCAGTAGTATTTTTTTCACTGTTTCCATTTTTGGAAGGCCCTGCTTCAAGAAAAATACTTCCTTCATTAACATTACTTATAGTTAAAGCCTCAAAAAGCTTCTTACCGTCTATGCTTAAAGTCATTTTGTTACCCCATAATGAAATATTAACTTTCTTGTTTCCAGCTTCATTTATATTGAATTCTTTATTGTTAGGACTTAAATTTGAGGAATATATTATTTTTTGGCTTCCATTTGAATTTTCAATGACATTAACTGTATTATTAATAAGCTTAACACATATGCTGCTCTCTCTGGTATCGTTTGATCTTAAGTAAACAGCTTGAGATCCAATTACATTACCATTTAGTAATACTGATAAATTTATGTCCCTATAGCTTTCACTATTAAGCAGCTTAATAAGGCCATTTCCCTTTGGTAAAGATGTTACTATTATTTTATCATCTGTAAATTCAGCTTGTCCTTTTATCTTTTGAAAATTCTTAGCTTTTTCTTTGTCCCCTTCTACAAATTGAATATTCTTTTTAGTATCATCCCAAATTCTCATTAATAAATGATTTGTGCTCCAAGAGGTCTGAGACTTAATCCTAGTTAAATCATATATAGAATCCTTTGGTAAATTTAATGAATATCCTTCTCTATTAAAGTTTACACTAAATAGTTCTTTAATCAATTTGCTATTTACTTCACTAACATTATCATTTGTACCAAACTTTCCTGTATTTGAGTGCATAAGAGCAGAAACTCCCGGTACATAACCTATCTATTGTATATTTTTAGCATATTTCCATAGTCTTTACTTATACGTGCTTTCATTTCATCATAGTTTTCCATAGGAATTTTATTTTTGTCTCTTATATAATCCATGAGGTAATGATTATAATTTCCTTGAATTTTATCTGCACCCTTTGAGAACTCTGCAGAACTTAGATTTCCTAGGAAATTTAAATCTTTATCATAAACGTTTAAATACTCTAGTCTATATCCATTTGTACCCAATTCCCAATAAGAGCTAGACTTTAATTTTAATAAATCCTTTGGCGCCAAAAATTTGGAGTCATTTTTCTCAAGCTTATCTGCATAGGTCATTATATTAGCTTTATAATTATATTGCTCTAGAATTTTTTGAGAGAATATTGCTGTATCTTTTCTTCCATCTTCAAATAATAAAAACAAGGACTTTTCCGGCAATGCTTTACCCTTATTATAATAATCCAATATGTCCTGCTGGTTTATAGTTACATATCCATTATCCTTTAAAGCTTTTATCTGTTCTTCCAAGGCACCTGTGCTAATTAGTGTCTTGCTCCCATCTCTGTCCACACCATAGTAGGAAACAGCTATAAAACCGTTATTTTTATCTTCAGATACAGCACTTGGACTAAAGGGTTTATATACTGTAAAGGTAAATAAGGTTTTCACAGTTACAACTAATATTACTAATAAAATTAAACCTTGAACTATGCTTCTTATTATTTTAATTTTATCTTTTTTTTTAGGTGAAAATTTATTATTCTTCAATTGCACCCTCATCCTTTTTTATTATACTTGGCCTCTTTCTTAAATCTTTTTTCCTTTCAGCTTCTATATCGCTTTGAGTCATTCTAGTGCCCCATGTTGATTTCCAAAAGGTTACCCATGCAATAGGCATCTGCCAAAGCAAAACCGTTTCATAATAAATACAAAATAACATTCCAAAAATCCAGGTTGTACTTTTTCTAAAGAACAGCTGTGCAAAGCTCATCATTAACGCCATCAATAGTATTCCAGCAAGAAACGCGGTTGGAAATACATTGTAAGCAATCGGTATATAAATAAGGTTATAAACAACTATTACAGGTGCGGCAATAGGGACAAATAGTCCCAGATAAAATAACACAGACATAAAAGGTTCCTTTTTCCACATGAAACCTCCTGCAATAATTGATTCTCTGAGCCAGGATCTCTTCCACCTCATCTGCTGTTTTAGAAATACCTTATATTTATTAGGTACAATAGTAGAGCAAATTGCAGTATCCTGATAACTGGTTCTATGCCTATTTAATACAAAATTAGTCATGGCTCTATCATCACCAAAGGTTGCCTTTTGGCCTAAAAATTCTTGATTTAACCAGTTATCCATATTATCTAAAATGATTTGTTTTCTATAGCATGACAGAGGTCCAGATAAACAAGTAACTGAGTCAAAATAAGCTTCTGCTGCTTTCATAATTCTGAAAGCAATATAGTACCTTACAGACTGCATTTTAGTCAAAGTATTTGTATAAGTATTTGCTACATCTGTTCTTCCGGATACTCCGCCCATTTTAGGATCTTTAAAAGGCTGAACTAAATTTCGTATTGCAAAAGGATCTAGGAAACTGTCCGAGTCAACAAATACAACTAAATCATGCTTTGCATTTAAAACCCCTCTGGATAAGGCGTCTCTCTTTCCTAAATTTCTTTCCTGAACAAAATATTTTACTCTAGATGGAGTAGCAAATCTTTCTGCCTCATTATTTAATTTCTCTATAGTTTCCTTGATTTTCTCTACTGAGTTATCGTTAGAGCAATCATCAACAATTATGACTTCCAGGCTATCAACAGGATAATCTTGATTAATGCAGCTTAAAATTGTCCTTTCTATCCATTCTTCTTCATTAAAACAAGGAATAATTGTTGTTACCCCTGGTGTATAATCCATATCTAAAGCCATTGGCTTATACAGAAATCCAAATAAATACCTGCTTAATAAAAATATAGCCGCAATAATGCTATATAAATAAGTCCACTCATTAAACTTAAAGTATATAATATTTTTTGCTCGCATTAACATAATTATTATACTTACAAATAGTAATAATAAGCTGGAAGCACCTAATACATATCTATCTTTCTTTCTGCTGGAGTATTGTGCTAAACTTTCAGTGAACTCTATACCGCAGGTTATCTTACCACTTTTATCTATAGAATCCCTAATTTTTTTTCCGTTTATTTTAACATTCATTTCGTAGCCTTCAGGCATAGAACCGGCTAATACCTTAAATTTTAGTTTAATATTTTTAGCTTCATTAATTAGTTTTAGTTCCTCCTTAGCTTTTAATTCAAGTAAAATTCCTGTAGTGGAAATATCTATTGATTTAGAAATAAATTTACTGCTGACATTTTCACTTTTGCATACTATTTTAACATCCGTCTGCATAATATATCTTATGCCTGACTTTTTACTTCTTATAAAAGAATCAGCATCGCCTTCATATTCCTTTAATACCCTTTTACCTCTGCGATCAACATTACTTCTTATTGCTTCATTATCAGGAACATTTGCAAGTAGCCTTCTATCTTTGATAGGATTTAAAAGAATGTCTTCGTATTTATTTTGCCCTTTCTTAAGCTTCTTGTATTTTAATTTCATCCTTACAACTCCTAATTAAATAGCATTATTTTAAGTAGTCACTTAGCTTAGCGATTTTATATTTTTCTCCATAAAACCCTTTTTCATTATTAGTTAAAAATATATCTAGAGCTTCTGCAGTGTAATAAGCTTGATCGTTCATATGCATTACTACTACATTTCCCTTGTTTTTAACTATTCCCTCTTCTATATAAAGAGCAATTTCCTGTGCAGAAGACCTTTCATAGTCATGAGTAGTTATATTTCCACTTATAGAATATTTATATCCGCTTTCAAACACAGCTGCCAAGCCTTCTTTTTTTAAAACCAAAGAAGGAGGCCTGAAATAAGGTTTTAAGGAATGTAAATCACCTATTACACTTTCCAGAGCATAATAGGATTTAATTAAGGGCACTTCAAGCTCTTGTCTATTATTTCCTAACATTTCATGGTTATAATTATGGCTTCCAATATCATTACCGTCTAAAGCAATTGTTCTAAGTAGGTTTGGATTAGCATTTGACATACCGCTGTTAATATCTGCATTTTTAGCTATTACAAAGAAGGCTGCATTTACTTTATGCTTATTTAATACATCCAATATTTCATTTATTTCAGGGTCTCCTCCCCAGTCATCAAAGCTAAAAAATACAGTGGTTTCACCCTTTGTATCTATGGTTCCACCTTTATCAAGGGCTAATTTATCCTCTTCACTAAAGTCACTTAAATCTACATATTCATTACCTATATAATTAGTTTTCATCATTTTAAGTGCATCTTCATAGGTTCTTTTTTCCATAGGAATAGGATTTTTTATAATATTGTATCTGCCAAGCTGTGATGAGGTTTCAATAGTATTTTGTAAATTGTTTAAGGTTACTATTGAATATCCTAATGGCTTCTGTGCTATATCATAGGAGTTTAATTTTGCATTATACTTGTTAACATAGCCCTTTTGAACATAATTCTTAGTTAATAGCTCAATTACATTGGCAATAATATCATCATTGTTAAATAAGCTTGAGTCTAGTCTAAAATATACTATTTCTCCCTTTCGTAGTGATACATAGGAATTAATATTAAAATAATCTGCCACAATATCTTCAGCACTCATAGCTTTATATTTGTTTACAACAGGCGCTTTTGTGTAAGTAAATAATTCATAATTTTTAAGAGGCATAATATTAGTTATTGCTGATAAGGCTTCTTTAATTTCAGGGTTTACATACCCATAACCAGGCATGTATGCAATTGTGTTTATTCCTCTTTCTTTTAATAATTTATCAACTTCATATATTTCTTTGCAAATTTCTTCTGGCTGCTTAGTTGATAATTCAGAACTAGTTGTTATTCCTCCATTACCAATTTCATGTCCCTTACTTAAAATCTCAGTTATTCTATCTGGATATTTTAATATTTCTTCTTTTGTAACAAAAAAAGTGGCCTTTGCATTAAGGTTATCAAGGGTTTTTAATACCTTGTTAAGAATAGCTTCATTACTTATACCTCTAAATGTGTATGCTAAAGCTTTTTGTGTAGTATAAAATTCTGAAACAACAGGAGCTTGTCTTTTATTATTTTTTTCTACAAGTTCTTTAAAGTTAATTAAATCTATAGTATCTTTATTTTTGTTGTTATCCTTAGAATTAGTATTTAACAAAGTCTTTTTAGCATACTCATTTTCTTTTGTATTATTAATTTTTTGTAATCTGTAATACTTTTCAGCATTTAAGAAATCAGATACTTTTACAACAGTTTTATTTTGTGTATCTATTGATTTTAAAAGCCATTCTACTATTTGTACAATAGTAACGTCTTCTTCCTTACTAGTTACTTTATTTATACCGACCTGATTATCTACTGCAGGCTTTTCTTCTGATTTTTTTTCACCGTATTCAGAGCTGTCAAGAACACCTTCTAATTTTATGGAAATTATTGTTGCTTTTCTTATGTTGCTTATATACCAGTAAGCCTCATTATAATTTTTAAAACTTTGAAAACTTAAATAATGATCACTATTAACAACATATTTATTTCCTGAGGCATAGGCTGCTGTCAAAATATTGTCATTATAAATTGTAGAATTACACTTTAATAAAGCAGGAGCCTCACCAGTTATAGTTTTTAAAATTTTATTAGTACTGCAAAAATCAGTAACCAATTCCTTTGAAGATAATTTCTCCATATTTTTAGTAGAGGAAAGAGTCCCACTTTCTACTTCATCTCCACTTTTTTGAATCATTTTCACTATACTAGGATCCTCAGCTGCTTTAATTCCAGGAACAAAAAAAGTAGCTTTCATTCCATACTTATCTAATAAGGTTATTACTTTATTCATAGTATCTTTATCACTTACTCCCTCAATGGATAAAGCTATTACATTTGATTCTGAATCAACATTTTTTATAAAATCAGACTTTTTGCTATAATTTAATGAGTCCATAGCCTTTTTAATTTCCTCTGATGCATCATAGCTACTTTTTTTACTTATAGTTATTCCTCTTAAGTTAGTATCAACCTTATAATTTATATATATATAGATACCTGCTGCAAGAATTGATAGTAAACATATAATAGTAAAATACTTCTTTTTCATATTTAACCTCACTATCACCATTTATAATCACAATTAAAATTCATAATTTAAATTATTTCTTCACATTATTTTACTAATAAATTATCTCAAAAATTTCACAAAAAAGCATTAAAAAAAACAAAATATTTCAAAATTTTATAAAAAAATAGAAAATAAAGATGATGGAGAATTTCCACCATTTTATTGTTTATTGCAAAATAATATTAAAAATTTGACCTTTGTACCTCTTTAACTCTTTTTCTACTATAAAGCTTATTCATATAAGCGAAGATAACTGTAACTAAAGGCGAAAGGTAACATAACACCGAATAAGGTGCATAGTCCAAAGTTGGAATGCCTGTGGTTATAAAAATAAATATTGCATTTACATTCCAGGGAATAAGGGGCGAGATAATTGTTCCTGTATCTGCTATAGTTCTAGCTAAAGTAGTAGTATCAATTCCAAGTTCCTTATACTTTTCTCTTAAAAGCTTTCCTGGAAGTATAATGCCAATAGTTTCATCACTAATAAGAG
>Ga0255336_101097_pt1 | contig 24406 bp, 18 predicted proteins | sample MeOH1_35cm_T3_17_FD_189102 | JGI IMG/M metagenome (GOLD analysis project Ga0255336, IMG submission 189102) | Sandy soil microbial communities from University of British Columbia, Vancouver, Canada - MeOH1_35cm_T3_179 | ecosystem: Engineered > Artificial ecosystem > Sand microcosm > Unclassified ...
GTTGTGCGGCGAGGTTCCAACGATATTGACGTTGTACGCCGTCTCAATCCCTGAGTTGGTTACGGTGAGGGTCTGCTCCAGGCCTGCCTTCGTAAAGGTCAACGAACCCGGCGTAACGGTAAAGGTGTTGGGAGGAAGACTGATTCCACGCCCGCTCAGAGGAATGAGAACCGATGGATTCGATGCATTGCTCAGAATCTGGAGAAATGCCAGCTGCGGCCCCGCAGTGACAGGGCTGAAGGCTACCGAGATCGTACAAGTAGCCCCACCGGCCAGCGATCCGGCGTTGCAGCTGATGGACTGATCGACCAAGGAGAAGCCGGCACCCAGAACTTTAAGGAAAGAGATCTGGATCGGGGAGCTTCCGTAGTTCTTCAGGCTAAATGTCTGCGACTGCGGATATTTCGTCGACACATATGCATCCGAGAAGACGAGTGTTCCCGGCCCCGAGGGAGAGATCCCAGGGTTGAATCCAGGAAAGACAAAGCTCGTGGGTGCCAAATCAAGATTCCCCTGGAACGGCGATGAGGCAGGAAGCAGCCCGAAGATCTGGTCCACGTTCTGTGTTGGATGGCCCACGATGGAGAGGATCACGCCTATCGTATCCGTCGGCGCGCTTCCTCCCGGCGTAGTCGCGTACTGGAAGAGCTTGCCGCAAGGCGAATTATCTCCGGCGACTCCTCCGGTGGATTCGACGCAGCTCGAAAGAATATTCGCCAGCGTATAAAGCGGTCTTACCGGAAGCGTCGTGTTGGCGGGAGGATTCACTCCGGGAACAACGCCAGTGGCCGGGTTCACGAGCATCAGTGCCGAACTGAATGCGGCTGCAATATTTTCACCGTTGCCATCGGTGGCACCAATAGCATCGGGAGAGCTTATGAACGGTGCCAGAGCCCATACAGATGCAACCGTCGTAGCCTCGTTGATAACTACCTTCGTCGTCGCGGTAAGGTCTCCGCACCTTCCGAGAACAGTCATCATGCTCAGCTGCGGATTGACGGCGCCCACTCCGGGATTGCCTCCCGTTGCCACCATGTACACCAACGTGACTTCTGAAGGACAGGCATACGCCCCCGCAAAGGCAAACTTGCCCTCTGAATCCGTCGTCAGCGGAGTCGAGAAGAGTGGCGTGGCATGACTCCCCTCTCCCGTGTTCCCGACCGCATACATCTGAACCGTAGCTCCACTCACAGGAAGCAGGCCGCCCTGCACCAGTCCGTTCTTGGCTCCCGGCGGAGGATTTCCTGTCCCCTGCAGCCCGGTCCCACTCAACGACAGCGTCCGCTCAATTCCCGAGGTCGAATCCTTGATCGTCAACGTTCCCGTTCTCTGGCCCGTGACAGTAGGTGAGAAGGTGATGGTAATCGGGCAGGTCTTTCCGGGGTCGAGCGCAGCCGAACACCCGCTCGAGCTGCTGAAATCGGAGCCTCCCTCCAGGCTCGCCGTCAGCAACAACTGCTTATCTCCGTTATTGGTAACGGTAATCGTCTCGCTCTGTGAGGTAAGTGCAGGCACACTAAGCGGCGTGTACGGCGAGACAGTAAATGCAGGTCCGCTGGCGAGCCCGTTGCCTCGCAGCACAACATTGCCGTACTCGGTAGCGAGGGTCGCAGTCCGTGCTCCCGTGGCAGACGGCTTGAACGTGATCGAGAGCCTACACTCGTAGGTGCCGCTGCTGCAGTTCTGTCCCGGCACAAAATCAGCTGCGTTCGGCCCACTGACTCCCTTAGAGCTGAGTGGAGGCGCAGGTTTGCCTGCATCACCGGAGTTGACGCTTACGCTCGCAGGCGTGCTTGGCACACCAACTGCCCAGTCTCCAAAGTCCAGCGGCGTAGTGGAGAAATTGACACCAGATGCGGGCAGGCTCACCGGAACGGTATTGCTGATGAGGGTGCCTCCCGCAGTCATGCTCACCGTGATCGAGCCGGTGCTGGCATCAGGAGTAAGCGAGGTGGCGAGAACTGAGATCGTGCAAGTGGAGGAAGAAGGAATTCCGTTGCTTAGATTTGTGCAGTTATCCGTCTCGGTGATGTTACCGAGTGCCGAGCTCACAGAGATGTGACCGTCGAACAAGGCCCCCGGCCCGACATTGGTCAAAGTAACGGTCTGGGGAACACCGGCCTTCGTAAACGTCAGCGAGCTCGGCGCAAGCGTGAAAGAGCTCGATGTAGGCGTTACTCCCTGACCGCTCAAAGGAACACTGATCAGCGAATTCGGTGCGTTACTGGCAATCTGAAGCTCTGTCGTCTTCTGGCCTGCAGTGGCAGGTGAAAACGTAACCAGAATCGTGCAGGTCGCTCCCGCTGCAAGCGGTGTGCTGACACTGCATGGAGACTGTGGCGAAGACACGTCATAGCTGAACTCGGACGCAGAGCCGCCCACGATGCCAATCGATGCGATCTGAACCGCGGCACTGCCATTGTTCTTCACCAGCAACGACTGTGTGTTGTGCGAAAGCAGATACATCGCCTGGAACGAGAGCAATGCCGGGGTCACCGAAAGACCTGTCGGGATAACAGGAAGCGTGAATGTTGCAGGCGGCGCACTCAGAGCCGGTTGAAACGGCGGAGAAGATGGCGTCAACGCAAAGAGTTGGGACACATTCTGCGAAGGATTATTCGCCAGAGCGAGAGCCGCACCGATTACATCCGTAGGTGCACTCGTTCCCGTTGCAGTCGTGGACTGGAAGAGCTTTCCGCATGACGATCCATCACCGGCAACTCCGCCAGGGGAATCGACACAGCTTGCAAGAATATTTGCCAGAGTATTGATCTGGGAGATCAGAGGAGCAATGTCGCTTGGGGCATTGGCTCCGGGAGATGTCCCAGTTGCCGGATTCACCAGCAGCATAGCCATCTTGAATCCGGCAGCAAGCGCCGCGGCGTTATTGCTGCTCGAACCAATGGCAGTGGCCGAGTGCATGAACTGATTCAATGCCCACACCGCAGCAACCGTTGTAGCTTCATTGATCGTCACGCTGGTCGTTGGAGTGATATCGCCACACCTGCCCAGAACGGACATCATGCTCAACTGCGGGTTCGTTCTGCCGGCGGTCGTTCCAGGATCGCCTCCTGTCGCCACCAGATACACCAGTGCGTCAGCCCCAGGACAGCTATAGACTCCTGCAAAGTCGAACTTGCCCGAAGAATCTGTCGTCGGGGGAGTCGCAAATAACGGTGTCGATGCGGCCCCTTCGGACGCCGTCCCCACGGCATACATCTGAACGGTAGCTCCGCTCACAGGAACGAGGCCTCCCTGCACCAAACCATACTTGACCGTGGGCGGTGGATTGGTTGGTGGAGGTACCGTCTCCGAAGACGACTGTCCCTTTGAGCCCCCGCCCGAACACCCCACCATGGCACCCGTCACCAGAAGCAGGACACATGCCCCAAGAACCCAGGAAGACCGACGCACCCGCGCTAGCCCCAACCCAAAATTTTGCATTTGAAAGTAAGAATAGGGCTAAACGAAGAGCCGGCAGTATCAAAATGCGCAAAAGATTTTCGCAAACTTTGCAAGCATTTATCTGGCCAAACCTACGTCTATCAGCATTTAAAAATACCTACCCTCGCGCCGGAGCCTTCAACCCCAGCTCTTTCATCACCATCTGAAGATCCTTCCACGCCTCGCCCTTCTGCCTGGGATCACGCAGCAGAAACGCCGGATGATAAGTCACCACCAGCTTCGCTCCACGGCAGCTGTACCAGCCTCCGCGTAGCCCGCTCAGCGACCGTTTCATCCCAAGCAGATAGGTCGCCGCAGTGGAGCCTAACGCGACAATCACCTCAGGCTGCACTACATCGATCTGGCGAAGAAGAAACTGCGTGCAGGTATTTGCCTCTATCGGCTCGGGAACCCGGTTCCCCGGCGGCCTGCACTTTACGATATTCGCGATGTAGACCTGCTCTCGCTTCAGTCCCATCGCGGCAATCATGTTGTTCAGCAGCTGGCCAGCCTTGCCGACAAACGGAAGCCCTTGCGTGTCTTCGTCCGCTCCCGGCCCTTCGCCGACGAACATCAGTCGCGCATTCGGGTCGCCATCCGCGAACACGATCTTGCGGCGGCCCGCATAGGCTAACGGGCATCGTGTGCAATCGCCAATATCTTCCCGGATCGCATTCAATGCAGCGGGCTTCTCTGCCGCCCTCAATCGCACCTCGGGGAGAGGCGCAAGTTTATCGAAACTCACCAGCTTTGAAATCTCAGGCTCCGAAAACTCTTTCTTGACCGGCTCGGTCGCCGATAACGGCGCGGCCTCTCTCGGTCGCGGCGTCGGCGCTTCCACCACCGTAGCCGGGATGATCGGCTTCGCCGGAACGACCTCCGGCGCTACCGTTGCCTCAACGGCCGGGACCGGGGCCGCAGCAATTCCATCAGCCTCATAGACCGGCTCGCCCCGGCGATAAAGATCGTACACCCCCAGGTCGCGAAGATACTCGACGTAGGCGCGTAACTGCTGCTCAGCCTCTCCTGCCATAGCTCTATGCTATCGCGTGGATCGAGCTTCGGCTGCTAGTGAATCTGCGGATCGGAGATCACCGGCTTCTGGGTCAGGACATACTTTACGTATCCCTGCTTAATCTCATCCTGCGCCACGCGGCACGCCTTGCTCGACTTCGCCGCAATCAGCGGAGGTGCTCCTGACTGGAGTTGTCGTGCCCGTCTTGCCGCGCCCTTTACCAGGCTGTACTTGTTGTGCAGTGCGCTCTCTTCCATCATGGTGATCCTCCCTTGTGGTCGAATGTATCCGCAGGCCCGCAAAATGTACATCAGAAATTAACAGTGGAAATCTTGTCCCTATTCTCCAAAGGCTTCCAGAACGCCCTTCAACCTCGGAGAAGCAGTGTCCGTCCGGCAACTTTTTGCCAACGCCTCACACTCTGTTTCGCCACGCTCGAACAGAACGATGGCACGCATCTCGGCCACGGCGTTCTCGAGAACGTCATTCACCAAAGCATACTTATAATCCCAGACCTGTTTCAGCTCGTCCCGTGCGCCCGCCAGCCGCTTTTGAATCACAGCTTCATCGGTTACTTTTTCGGCAGCGCTTCGGTTCTTCAGCCGCATCTCTAAAACCTGCGGGCTGGGAGGGAGGATGAAGATCGACACGGCCTGCGGCATCTTCCGCATCACCTGCAGCGCACCCTGAACATCGATGTCGAGCAGAAGGTCCTTGCCTAGGTCTTTGGCATGTTGCAGAGCCGCAACTGCCGTTCCGTAGTAGTTGCCGAAGACCTCCGCCCATTCGAGAAAGTCCTCTGCGGCCACCATGCGCTCAAAGGTCTCACGCGTCGTAAAAAAATACTCGCGTCCATTCTCCTCCGAGCCTCGAGGAGCACGCGTCGTATACGAGATCGAGAAATCCAGCCCCTCCACCAGAGTCCGAAGCTGGCTCACCAGCGTCGACTTGCCCGATCCGGAGGGCGCCGAGATGATAAAAAGAATTCCCGCCATCTGCTCCCTGATATTCCGCTATTCGAATCTCTGCCAGTGTAAACTGCGCGGCTACTCCAGGTTCTGCACCTGTTCGCGTGCCTTCTCGATCTCAGCTTTAATCTCGAGCCCAAGCTCCGTGATCCGCAGGCTGTTCTCTCCAGAAGCTGCACTCGTCTTCGAGAGCATCGTATTCGCCTCGCGATTCAGCTCCTGCAGCAAAAAATCCAGCCGCTTACCCAGCTCCCCACCCTCGTCCAGCATGGCGACAAAGCGATCGATGTGCGTCCTCAGCCGCACAATCTCCTCTTCGATATCGCTCTTCTCTGCCAGCACGGCAGCCTCTGAAAGCAGTCGTTCTTCGCTTACCTGAACGCCTTCGGTCAACTCCGCCAGCCGCGACCGCAGCCGCTCGAACTGCGCCGCTCGCACGCCATTTCGCAGCCCCGCCATCTCATCGGCGAAGTTCTGCAGACGTCCCATCGATGAGCGCAGCTCCGAGGCCAGCACAGCCCCCTCCTCTGCCCTCGCATCGTTCAGCTTCTCCACCAGGGCAGGCATCGCCGCCATCACCGCCTGATCCAGCTCGGGAATCCCCTCTATGCTCATGGTGTTCTCTGCGCTCATCACACCCGGAATCCGAAGCAACGCATTCAGGTCCGGCTGATTCGGCAGACCGTAAATCTCCGCCGCCTTTCCAAAGGCCCCGACATAGGCTCCAAGCAGATCCGCATTCAGCTGGATCTGCGAGCTCGCCTTGCGCTCGACCTGTAAGGTCACCTCGACGTGACCGCGCTTCAGCGTCTCCTTCAGAAAACGGCGCATCTGGATCTCCAGAGCATCGCAGAACGAAGGTAACCGCAGATGCAGATCCAGAAAACGATGATTCACGCTCTTCATCGCAAGCGAAAAGCCAACACTGTCGTCCGCAGCGCTGCGAGCGCTGGCGAATCCTGTCATCGAATAAATCAAACTCAAGCAAACCCCTCCAGCTCTGCCGACTGCAAGGCCACTTCCGGTCCCGCCGTCACAGAGGATCCTTCATCACCAAACTGCATATCGTAGAGCCGGCGATACGTCCCCGACTTCCGCATCAGTTCATCATGCGTTCCGGTCTCCGTAATCCTTCCCCGCTCCAGTACAGCAATCTTTGTTGCCCTGCGAACGGTAGAAAGCCTATGCGCAATCACGAACACGGTCCGATCCTGCATAAGATTCGCCAGAGCGGCCTGCACGAATTGCTCGCTCTCCGTATCGAGTGCGCTGGTCGCCTCATCAAGAATCAGGATGGGCGCGTTCTTCAGAATCGCCCGAGCAATCGCCAGCCGTTGACGCTCACCACCACTGAGCCGCAGTCCCTTCTCCCCAATCTTGGTGTTATACCCCTCCGGCATCTTCATGATGAAGTCGTGGGCCAGCGCCATCCTCGCCGCCTCCTCGACCTTGCTCAGCAGAACATCCGGCTGTCCATAGGCGATATTGTTCCTCACCGTATCGTTGAAGAGCACCGTCTCCTGAGTTACTTTGCCGATCTGCTCCCGCAGCGACGCAATCGTGACGTCACGAAGATCATGACCATCGATCGTGATCCGCCCCTGGTTTACGTCGAAAAAGCGCGGAATCAGATTCACCAGCGAAGACTTCCCCGCACCGCTCGGCCCCACCAGGGCAATGACCTCGCCCGGCTTTACATCCAGATTGATGCCGTGCAGCACCTGCGCCGTCTCGCCGTCATCACCGACATAGCCGAAACCGACATCTTCGAATCGAATCCCCTGTTCAAACCCCTTCAGAACGAACGCGCGTCGCTTCTCGCGAACATCATCCTGCGCGTCCATGAACTTGAAGATATCTTCACTAGCCCCCAGTGCCTGCTGAAAGCTGTTGTAGAACAGAGCGAACTTCCGCACCGGATCGTACAGCGTAAAGACAGCCACAAGAAATGCGATGAACGATCCCGCCGTCATCTCATGGTGCTGAATTCGTCCGCGCCCCAGCAGCAATAGCAGCGCGATTCCCACCGACCCCAGCGCGTCCATCAGCGGAGAGCTGATCGCCTGCACGCTCACCGATTTCAGGTTCGCGCGGAACAGCCTGCGTGCCGCCCTGCGGAATCGATTCATCTCCCACAGCTCCATCCCGAAGGCCTTCACGATGCTGTTGCCCGTGATCGTCTCGTGCAGGATGTTCTGAATCTCCGCCAGCTTGTCCTGGCCCTTCCGTGTCGTCTGCCGCACTCTCCTGCCGATGCGCCGCGCCGACGAGATCACCACCGGAACAAACAGCAGCAGCACCCATGCCAGCTTGCCGCCCACCACGACCACCACACCCGCGGTAAACAGCAGGGTAAAGAACTGCTGCATAAAGTCGCCCAGCACGTTCGACATCGCATTCTGCACCTTCTCGATGTCATTGATCAGCGTGGAGAGCAGAGTTCCCGTCGTGTGCTTCTGAAAAAACGCCACCGACCGCCGCAGCACGGCGTTATAAAGATCGTTTCTGAGATCGGTGATCATGCCGAAACCGGCATAGTTCACAAGATATGTGCCCAGATAATCGCAGACGGACTTCAGGATCGCCGAAACAATCAAGGCATAGGCCACCACCGTCCACGCATTGTGAAAGTGGCTCGGCACAAGAAACTGCAGATTCATCTCACGGCTGATGTGCGGCAGGTGAAACTTCAATACACTCCCGGTCGGAGCGTCCGGGCTCAACACGTTATCGAAGATCGGCTTTACCAGGAGGAGACGCAATCCCGCCATCGCGCCGACGGTCGCCATCAGAACTACAGAAGCGATCAGATGCAGGGCATAAGGCCGCACGTACTGGAGCAATCGCCAGACACGCTTCAAGCCGTCACTCTCCTCATCCTAACCATCTTTTTATTTTAATCGCCTTTTGCCGTCAGGTCTCAACGTGGCATGTCGCGGTGCGTCGTCTTTACACGATATCCGGCAGCCGTAAGCCTCTTCTTCATCTCCTCGGCGATAAATACCGACCGATGCTGCCCTCCGGTGCATCCAAAAGCAACCGTGAGATAACTCTTGCCTTCCTTGATGTAGTGCGGCAGAAGAAACTTCAGCAGCTCTGTCGTCTTATCCAGAAACTCCGCTGTCTGCGGGAAGTCGCGAACATATTTGGCCACCTTGGGATGCTTGCCCGTCAGCTTGCGAAATTCCGGCACAAAATGAGGATTCGGAAGAAACCGGACATCGAAGACCAGATCGACCTCTGCCGGAACCCCATTCTTGAACCCGAAGCTGTTCGACGAGATCGTAAGATTCCGGTCGCTCGCCTCCCTCTCGAACTGGGCTGCAATATGCGCCCGCAGATCATGCACCGTAAACTTCGTTGTATCCAGCAGAATATCGGCGACGTTGCGGATCGGGTCAAGCCGCTTACGCTCGGCACGGATCGACTGCACCACAGTGTCCGTGCGTCCCATGGGATGGGGCCGGCGAGTCTCGGAGAACCTCCGGATCAAGGCCTCATCGCTGGCCTCAAGATAAAGCACCCGGGTAGGCAGGGCGCGCCGCACTTTTTTGAGGATGGCTGGAAACTCTTCGAGTCGCATCCCTTCGCGCACGTCGACCACCAGCGCTGCGCGCTCAATCTCCGCGGACTGCCGTACCAGGTCCGCAAATCGCGGCACCAACTCCAGCGGCAGGTTGTCTACCGAATAAAAACCAAGATCTTCAAAGGTCTTTAGCGCGGAGAGCTTTCCCGAGCCGGACAACCCGGTGAGAATAACCAGCTCCTTGCTCTCCTGCCTTGCCGTCTTCTTCGCTTGCTTCCGTGGCATGACTGGAATCCTAGCACTTGTCACGCACTCGAAGATCACAGCTCTCCGCGCCGATTTGTTATGGAACTTCGATCAGCTCCATCTTGCCATCTCGTTTGCGGTAAAGGACCAGCGCCTGACCACCATGATCGCGAAAGACGAAGACCTCTCTATCGCGGAACGAAGCCTCCTTCACAGCCTCTTCCAGCGACATCGGCCGCAGGGCTACGCCATCGTTCGACCGGACCAGATGAGGTTCCTCCAGCGGCGTCAGCGACGGGAACGAATGAACCAGCATCGGTACCGTCTTGCGGGCAGAGCCGTTCTTCGTGGCGGCCGTCTTATCGGCCTTCTTAACCTTTACCGGAACGCCCCCATTCACCGGTTCCGCCAGAGCAACCTCTCTGACGCCTTCTTTCGCATGTCTCTTGATCGTGGTCTTTTTCTTCTTGTGCCGAATGGCCTGTTTTTCGATTGCGGCCAGGGCATCGTGCAATGCCATCTCCATATCGGTAGCCTCACAGGCCGCTACCAGCTTCAGGCTTCGCGTTTGTACGGTCAGCTCCGCTGTACGACGGTATTTTTCCGTCGTCAGGATCACGTGAACACTTCCCGAATCCCCAATAATTCTGGCGATCCGCTCCAGTCCTGCTTCAGTTTGCGCTTTGAGTTTTTTGGTGATCGTCGTTTGTCTGCCGGTGTAATCCACGTTCATCACGGTACCTCGTGTGGAACATATTACGCCCGTTCAACGGACTCGGCGTTGGTGCGTACTAGGAATCTGCATATCCTCGCGATATTTCGCCACGGTTCGGCGCGTTACCTGAATCCCCTGCCGCTGCAACTCCGCCGCAAGCTGGTCGTCGGTCAGCGGCTTGCGCGAGTCTTCCTCTTCAATCAGCTTCTTTACCTTGCGCTTCAGCAGGACCAGCGGAAGATCCCCACCCTCCGGGCCGTTTACCCCTTCAGAGAAGAAGAAGCGAAGCTCGTAGACTCCCTGCGGTGTGTGCACATATTTGTTCGCAACGGCACGGCTCACCGTGGAAGGATGAACGCCGATCTCCTCGGCGACCTCCTTGATCATCATCGGCTTCAGGGCATCGACGCCATGTTCCAGAAACTCTGCCTGACGCCGCACGATTACCTCGCAGGTACGCACGATCGTATTCTTGCGCTGCTCGATATTGCGAAGCAGCTGAATGGCAGACTTGTACCGCTCCTTCACATACTCCTTGACCTCTTTTTCGGTCTGCTTCTCCTGCAGCATCCTGCGATAGTGGTGATTCAACCGCAGCGCCGGCATGTCCTCTTCATTGACGAGGACGACATAATGATCGTCTCGCTTTACAAAGGCCACATCCGGCTCAATCAGCCGTGTTTCGGTGTGGTTGTAGCGTTGACCGGGCCGGGGATCGAGCGAACGGATAAGATCGACTGCCGCCTGAACTTCTTCCGCAGAACGGCCACAGCTTCTCGTCAGCTCTCGCATATCTTTCTTCTGAAGAAGAGGAAGGCAGCTCTCTACGATGTAGGCTGCCACAGAGAAAATATCGTCCTGCCCTGCTGGAGGCGCCGTCTCGGAACCTGAGTCCGAAGCGTGAAGATTGCCGTTCGCAACAGCGGCAGACTGGCGCCGTCGCAGCATCATCGCCGCTTCGTTGCGTTGGGCAGCAATCTGAATCAACAGACACTCACGCAGATCGCGTGCTCCAACTCCCACCGGGTCGAGATTGTTCACCACAGACCGGGCCTCGCGAACGATGGCCAGCAGCGTCTCGCGATCTTCTGCCGAAAGGGCCGCAGCGATCTCGCTGATCCCCGGCTCCTCTTTGCTCTCTTTATTGCTTTCCAGCTGCGGCCCCGGACTTCGTCCTCGTGTCCCCTGGTCAATGGAGACAGGACCGGCTGGAGCAGCCAGTTCCAACTGCAGGAGCGACTCCGCCAGCTCGTCATCGCTGGCCGTAAGATAACCGTTCTCGTTCAGGTTTCCGATCACCAGCTCAGCCGCTGCCCGGATATCCGGATCCAGCGTCAGCGACCCGATCTGCCACATCAGGTGATCGCTCAGGGTTCCCGGCTGAGACAGAAAGTTCTCGAAGGATGGCTTGTCGTACTCCTCGAAGGTCGAACCGGTCCGAAAACCCGGGTCGAGATACTCCTGGAAGTAGTTCCCAAAATCGATCTCGTCAAAAGGATCTTTCTCTGCCCGCTCGCCTTCGGTGGCAACCTCTTCGGCAGATCGCTCCCGATCCCCCTCGATTCCCGACCGCTCGTCGAGTGAGATGCCGTTCTCCTCGATCTCTTCGAGCACTGGATTCTCGATGATCTCGGTATTGATCATCTCCTTCAGCTCCAGCTTGTTCAACGCCAGCACACTGACCATCTGAACCAGCCCAGGAGTCAGCACCTGGCGCTGGGAAACCTTCAGATTGAGCTTGGGTTGCAGAAGCACGTCAGCAGATCCTCGTTATTTCCTGTGTAAATGTCTGTGGTTGCACCGCTATTCCACATTCACGGTACATCACCATGCCGGGCGTAAACACCGGCTGGCGAGTAGTCTACACGCTTTGAAAATTTACTCTGTCCAAGTCTATCGCGGCCAGTTCATTTCGGCTCTCTCACGACGGTAGAGCACTTTTACAACAGAAGTTGTACCGAACCTAATCCATCGAAAATTTCTCGCCCAGATAGACCTTCCGCACTTCCGGATCCCGTCCAAGATCCCCGGGAGTACCCGCCCGGAAGATCTTTCCTTCATTAATGATATAGGCTCGATCCGTCACCGAAAGTGTCTCACGCACATTGTGATCCGTGATCAGCACGCCGATGCCGGTCCTCTTCAAGCCGAAGATGATCTCCTGAAGATCGATCACCGCAATCGGATCGATCCCGGAGAACGGCTCGTCCAGCAGGATGAACGCCGGGTTGATCGCCAGGCAGCGTGCAATCTCCACCCTCCTGCGCTCTCCTCCGCTCAGCGCATAGCCTCGCGTCTTTCGCACATGTCCAAGATTCAGCTGTTCGATCAACTTCTCCGTGCGCGTCTTGCGGCCTTCCCAACTTAGCGGCTGCGTCTCAAGCACGGCCAGAATATTGTCTTCGACGGTGAGCTTGCGGAAGACCGACGGCTCCTGCGGCAGATAGCTGACGCCGTACTCACGCGCCCGCAGATACATCGGAAGCCGCGTAATATCCTTGCCATCGGCCAGAATACGTCCCGCATCCGGCCGCACCAGGCCGACGATCATGTAGAAGCTGGTCGTCTTGCCTGCGCCGTTCGGCCCCAGCAAACCAACCACTTCGCCCTGCTCAATCTTCAGGCTTACCCCTCTTACTACCTGGCGGCCGCCATACGACTTCCCTATCTCCTCCGTCGCCAGCGTCCTCATCGCTCTCTCTTCACCCGTGTCTCCGTGCGAACCCTCGGTCCAGCTCCGTTCGCATCTCCATTAGAAATCACCACGCTGGCATCCTGCTCGCGGAATCGCAGCTCTTTGCCCGTCACGGTTCCCCTCACTGCATCGATCACCTTCGGCGGCTGCGCCTCCGTCCCCGTCAATACGAAGACTCCGTCGGCAGCCGTATAGGTCAAACGGTCCCCGATTGCGCGCCTGCCTGTCTGGTCAATCTCAATCGCTCCGCCGACCACAACCCGCTCCACATTGCCTCCCATGAAGCCAACACCGGCTGAGGCGTTCTTCTTCGCCGGAGCCGATTGCAGATAAGCGGTCGCCTGCTGTCCTCGCATCACTCCGTCCGCACTCTCCACCTTCACGCCGCCGCTGAACTGAGCCGTCCGTGTCTCATCGGAGTACACCATCTCCCGGCTTCCAATGCGAACCACCGCCGGTTTGCGCCGAACATCGCTGCTGGCTGCCGTATCCGGCTTCGACTCCGAGCCCACACTCACCAACACTGTGCGAACCGCCATCGAAGCTCCCTCGCCCTCACCTCTGGCCGTCAGCCTTCTCTGCTTCCGCTCAAACTGCAGGACGGGAGCCTCAATCTGAGATCCTCCCTGCCACAGCCGTGCAGGCTTGCCCATTCCATAAAATATCGCCGTGTCGCTTGCCTTCCTTATATCCGCACGGGCAGCCAGAACATGAACGATCTCTCCCTGCCCACCCTGCCGATAACCGGCTTTGACCGACCCTTCCGCTACCGCATCACCCGTCTTCTGCTGCATGACGACGCGCTCTGCCCACAAAGTACCATCCGCGTTCTCCAGCTCGACAGCCCCAGACAGCGTCATCTGCTGAGCACCACCTTCGTAGGTGGCCTTCTCTGCCACAGCCCTGTCCACCTCAGGCGCTCCAGTCCGTCCTGCCTTCGCAGGTGTGGACCTTGTGGCGATCACATGCCCCTGCTGCACCGCGGTATCAATCTCATCCCGCCCTCGAGAGGCGGAGGACACCGCCGAGCTTCGGAACGTCACCTGCAGCACATCTCCGGAGCTCGTCTGAACCACGCCATTCTCACCTCTCTGCTCAAGCACGGTAGCTCCATCGCCATGAACTCCCAGCAGGTGCGACCGTCCTCCCTGCGAGACGAAGTGAGCCGTCAGCGCATCCCCCTTCATCGAGTTGACGCGCTGGCCCACCTTCGCGTCCTTGTCCGAATCCGCTACCCGAAGCCTTGCTCCTCCACTTGCCCTGGCATCCCGCAGCCATGACTTCCCTGCTGCATCCGCGGCCAATGCCAGCTCGACCGTCGAAGCTGTCAGGTCTCTCTCACTCGCGGTCCTCTCGTTCCCAGGCAGGATGCGTTCGTTCAGATGAACCGAGCTGGTCATCACCACCTTCTCCGCATGCCCCTGCCTGTCGAAGCTCGCTCGCAACTCCGCGGCTTCGCCAGCAGCCTGACGCGACTCATCGTTCGCGGTGTAATGCACCCCTCCTGTCATCTGCAGCGATTGCGGTTTATTGTCCGCGTTCAGCACCACCTCTCCCCGCTGCGAGGTCATCTGCGAGCCGTCACCGGCCGTCACAGTCACTCCACCTTCACCCACCAAGCGCTCCGCCGAGCCATCAGGACGCAGCATCGCAGTGGCCTGACGAGCCTCTACAGTCTGCCTCGCTGCCCTGCCCTCCCGCTCGCCATCCACCGTGACGTACTTCGCCTGAGTAAGCAGTACCTTTTGCGTGGTCCGGTCCATATCCGCGCGCGACGCGGTCAGCAGCACCGGCTGTCCATGCTCAAGGCCGCTCACCTTCACCGCCGAGTGCAGAACAAGAACGCCGCTGTCCGCGTTGTAATCCGCTCCGGTCGCATGTCCGGTCAGGCCGTTGTACTCAAACTCGATCTCTTCATCGGTCGCTGCGACCCCAAGCTTCTGCAGATACACCAGACCGCTCGTCTTCACATGGATCGGCTGAGCCTCTTCCTTGCCGGAGCCATCCTTGTCGGCATTCGTCTTCTCCTTCACAGGAGCCTCAAGGTCGAGGTTTACCTCTCCCATCGCCCGCACGATTCCGGCAGCCTGATCCAGCTCGAACTCCTTGCCGTAGATGTGGTCGACACGGTTGCCCTGGTCCTGCCCATGCCCATAGACAGTAATCCCCACATCGCGCATCGTGTACTTGCCGTCTTTATGCTGAATGGCCTTCGCCGCGTGGATAGTAAAGATCGTCTTCCCCTTCACCGCCTGAGACCAGGTAAAGGCATTCGTCTCCTGCCGGATATCGGCTCCAAGCTTTCGCGGGAGGTCGGTCAAGAAGCGATGGGTGCGGTAGTGCGCATAAGCCAGAAAGCCCGCGATGACAACGACCAGCAGGCTTGCACCCGCCAGCAACCACCTTCGCAGCCTCTCTACTGAAACCCGCATCGTAAGACCAGCTTTTATCTTCTCATCCCTGCTCGTTCAAATCGTTCGCGTTCTGTATCCGATCCCGCCTGTAAACTATCTTTATGGCCGATCAGCTCTATCTCAGCCTCTGGTTTCCGAACTTCCGCTTCGAATCGCTTCCCGCCGCACTGGTCTCGGTACTCCGCCAGTTCGCTCTGGTCAGCGGAGAAAAGCGCGTCACTGCAGCTTCGGTCTACCCCATCAGCTTTACTGAATCGCCGGTCTACCAACGGATCTACGTCAACGACGACCGCGCCCAGTCCACCGAAGACTCCATCATCGAGAACGCAGTCGCCGAAGCCACCGAGCAGCTCCACGACGATATGGCCTACGAGTTCGAGATGAAGTGGAACCTCTGGATGCCCGAAGAAGGCGGCGCTCCCTCCTCGGAGGCTGCTCTCGACACCCTCTGGCGCCCACGGCCGTCCGTAGTAAAGATCCTCGGCTTCGGTCCACAGTTCGACCAGGCCACCTACGAACAGAACGGACACATCCGTATCGACTTCGGCCTCGACACCCCGTGGGTCATGGATGAAGAAGAAAACGCTGAACTCGACGAGGAGACGAAAAAGCACATCCAGCAGAACGTGGAGATATTACTGGCCTTCACTCTCTCGGTCGAGAAGAACTCCGGCATCTCAAGCCGCCTCCTCTGGACCGAGTCCGGTGAGCCTCTGGCCGAAAAACTGATCGCCCGCCTGCAACGACTCAACTAGTTCCCTGGAACCTTCAACGAGCCTTCGATCAACCATCGGCCCGGAAAAGGACGAGTTGTCGAGCAAGACTCGCGCAATTAGCAACTAACAACCAACGCGCCACTGCCGCCATTGCCGCTGCCGCCAGGGAACGTCATTCTGAGCGAAGCGAAGAATCCCTGTATTTTTTGCAGGAAGCCCCTAAAAGCAGTCAAGCAAGTATTCCGCATAAATTAAACAAAATAAACAACATCGCCCGTGCCGATCCATTCCATCGCTCCTGTTAAAATGGAATCAGAAGAAGAGGCCACGGATCGCTCGTGGCCTCTTTATTATTCCCTTTACAATCAATACTTTAGAAATAAGTCTTTTATACGCAAGACTTTACAAGAATGTCCCTCCATAAACCACACATAAAAGAGACTTTACCCAAAACAAGGGGGGAGGGCCCTACCCTGCCGTAATGATCTCCGAGAAGTCTGCGATTCCGGAGAAGCTCTTCACAATCGAAGCCAGCAGAGACAGCCTGCTCCGACGCACGTTCTCGTCCGGGTCCATCACCATCACCTGGTCGAAGAACGCATCGACCTGCGGCCGGAGAGACGCAACCGTCTCCAGAGCGGTTCCATACTCACGCCGCGCGCTCAACGCCTCAACCTTCTCGCCGACGCGCCCGGCAGCGCTCGTCAGCTCCGACTGTGCCAGATGAACCTCGGTCAGAACGCCCTCGAAGCGGGTCTCTTCCCCCTTCTCCTTCGCCTGGGCCAGAATATTCTTCATGCGCTTGAAGGCTGCGCTCACAGCCTCAAAGTCCGCCGAGCTGCGAGCTGCGGTCACAGCTTCCGCTCGAGCCACCGCGTCACGAACATCGTCGCTGCCCGCAGCGAGCACGGCCTTTACGACGTCATAGGCCTGTCCGCTCGCCTCGCGCAGGTAAAACTCAAGCCGCTCCACAAGGAACGCGCGAACACGAGCCTCAACAGCCTCGTTCTCTGTCGAGCGCCCAGCGATCTCGCTCAGCGTAAGAGGAAGCGGAACCGCGCTCTCCGCGAGAATCTTCACGATCCCATTCGCCGCACGCCGCAGCGCAAACGGATCCTTCGATCCAGTCGGCTCCATTCCGAGCCCGAACATCCCGGCGATGGTATCCGCTTTGTCCGCAATCGCCAGCAAGGATCCTTCGATAGTTTTAGGAACAGAGTCGTCCATCGACTCAGGACGATACTGGTCATAGATCGCATCGCAAACCGCAGCCGGAGCACCCTGCGCCTTCGCATAAAGTCCGCCAACGATGCCCTGCAGCTCCGTGAACTCCTTCACTAGTTCGGTCGTCAGATCGGTCTTCGCCAGCATCACGGCTTCGTCCAGCGCAGCAACATCGACGTTGGTTCCATCTGCAACAACAGCTTCTGCCAAACCAGCCGCGAGTGCCTGAACACGGGCGCTCTTGACCGCATAGCTTCCCAAATCCTTCTGGAAGGTGACGTTCTCCAGCAGCTTCACGCGCTCACTTAATGGAACGCGCTGATCGAACTCCCAGAAGAACCGGGCATCGTTGAACCGGGCGCGCAGAACCCGCTCGTTGCCGTGACGAATCACCGCAAGCCCTTTCTCGTCGGCCTCCGTATTAAGGACCGCAAGGAAGTGAGGAGCCAGCTTGCCGCTCTTATCCTCGACCGCGAAGTACTTCTGGTGATCGCGCATCACCGTCACCAGAACCTCTTCCGGCAGCGTCAGATACTCTGGCTCGAATCCACCAAGAATCACGGAGCGATCCGAAGCCCACTCCGTCAGGTGAGTCAGCGTATCGACCAGCTCATGGTCCTCACGCCAGCGAGCGCCGTCAACGATCCTCGTCACACGATCAAGCGCCTTGCGGATCTTCTGACGACGCGTCTCTACATCGGCGATGACATAAGCGGCCAGCAAAGCCTCTTCATACTTCGCCGGAGCTTCAAGCGCAATCGCCGCCTCACCGAACAGCACGCGATGACCGTAGGTCACCTGAGCCGCGATCTTTCCGCCAAATTCAACCGGAACCACCTCGCTGCCAAGCAAGGCAATCATCCAGCGAACAGGCCGCACAAACCGCTCCGGCTTCCCTGCGCGCCAGTACATGTTCTTCGCCCAGTAGATTCCAGCCAGTTCCTTCGGCAGCTCGGCTGCGATCACCTCAGAGGCAGAACGCCCAGTTTTGACGACCGTAGCAGCGAGATACTCGCCCTTCGGAGTCGAGATGGTCTTCAGTTCCTCCACCGAAACACCCGCCTTCTTCGCGAACGCCAGCGCAGCGGGAGTTGCCACACCCTCTTTAAATGCAACCTTCACCGAAGGTCCGGTCAGCTCTTCGGCAGCATCCTCCTGCCGCTCCGCAACACCAGCGACAAGCACAGCCAGCCTTCGCGGAGTAGAAAAGCTCTTCGCGGATGCACCTGCGGCAACCAGGCGCTCACGCTCCAGCAGATTCAATATGCGACGCTCCAGCTCAGCCTGAGCCGCAGCGATCATGCGGGCCGGAACCTCTTCCAGCCCAATCTCGAAAAGAAAATCCACCATCACACTCTCACTGCCGCGGAGCTTCCGTCCGCTGGCCTGTCCTTCGGTTAGCTCACTAACTCCGACTGGTTCACCAGCTCTCCCTGCGTTGCATAGGCCTTGGCCACGCCAACGACGAGAGTGCGTATTCGTGCCATTACGCCGACCCGCTCTGTCACGGAGATCGCGCCGCGAGCATCCAGCAGATTGAAGACGTGCGAGCACTTCAACGCCAGCTCGTAAGCTCCCAGCACCGGAAAACGCTTCAGCGTCAGAGCCTCCATCTTGTCCATGCCCTTCGCCTTCTCCAGCAAATCAAGGCACTCGGATTCATACAGCTTCAGGTGCTCCCACAGCTTCGGAACATCGGCGTAGTCAAAGCTATAGGCAGAAAACTGCTCCTCTTCTGCCAGCCTCATCTCTCCATAGGTCACTTTGCGACCTGTATCCGGCTCAATGGCCCAGACGATGTCGTAGATCGAATCAACATCCTGCAGGAAGCCCGCGATGCGCTCGAGACCATAGGTAATCTCGCCACAGATAGGATCGAGATCCATGCCTCCGCACTGCTGGAAGTAGGTGAACTGCGTAATCTCCAAACCATCGAGCATCACCTGCCAGCCAACACCCCAGGCTCCGCCAACGGGCCACTCCCAGTTGTCCTCTTCGAACTTGATGTCATGTTCGCGCAGGTCGATCCCAATCGCCTCAAGCGACTCAAGATACAGCTCCTGAATTCGCTCCGGCGGTGGTTTCAGAATGACCTGAAGCTGCGTGTGCCGGAACAAACGGTTAGGATTTTCACCATATCGACCATCGGCAGGTCGGCGTGACGGTTGCGCATAGGCAATTCGGACCGGTCTGGGGCCCAAAACACGCAGAAACGTATCGGGAGACATGGTTCCCGCTCCGACTTCAACATCGTATGGCTGCTGCAGCACACATCCCTGATCCGCCCAGAACCTCTGCAGCCGGAACAGAAGTTCCTGAAATGTGAGTGCTTTCTTCTTTTTGTCCGTCACCAGCATCTTTCACCGATCATTTGTGATTGAATCTTCTGATTCTAAATGCTCTTCCTTACTCATTCCGTTGAAACAAAGAGAACTGTTTCGAGAGCCACTCCACATATACAAAAATATGAAACTCAGAATTTTGCCTCTGCTTGAGAGATGGACGAAATATTTTTGGCATGGAATATTCCGCAATAAATAATTGAATATAAAAAACTTATATCCACTTATGCAGCCAAAATCTCTCTCGATTGAAGGCTGTTTTTATATGGTGGAACATATTTTCCCAAATTGGCCTTCCATTTTGTGGTATATTTCTTTTACGGGATGAAGCGAAGGTCGCCTCCCGGAAGGTTTTCAGCCTCGAGTATTGGTTCTCGGCTGACACAAGTTGCGTCACTGGCCTCCCGGCACGAACTCTGTTCGTGCCGTCTTTTTTTGCTTCAGGCCTCTCTCCTTATATAGGATGTTCCACATGAAACGATTTCTGGGACTTGTCGCTTTGGGGTTGGTTACGATTGCCGCATCTGCACAATGGAGCAATCCTGCTGCGGATATACCCGCTTACAACTCAAAGCCCCCAGTTAAAGCGCTTCCTCCAATTCTTAATGGAGCTCAGCTTACAGGACCCTATTTCACGCATCCTTATCAGGCCACTGCCTATAAGATGGCCGCGAAGATTCCTGCCATCCTGCATCAGCAGCCCTGCTACTGTCACTGTGACCGCGCGATGGGCCATAACAGCCTGCACAGCTGCTTCGAAGGAACACACGGTGCGGCATGCTCGACCTGCATGAAAGAGGCGGTCTACGCTTATCAGCAGACAAAAAAGGGACAGACTCCGGCGCAGATTCGCACAGGGATTGAACGAGGCGACTGGGCAGATGTCGATCTCGAAAAAGCAGCTCTCTAGACTCTAAGAGAGTGCTTCGCCGCACTAGAGTTAGCGACTCACGATATAATAAATACAGTTCTTTGTACGGCCCAATGCAAGGTTGGTGCCAGCTCCAGAATGGGGGCGTCACGGCTTCGACGGGATTGCTTGCGGCAGAGAGGCATGTCGGGGTGTGGACACCCGTAATCGCTCACAAAACTATAAGTGCCGAACCTCAATTCGCGCTTGCTGCTTAATTAACTAAGTAGCCGATTGCTTCCGCTTCGCCTATGGGCGGATACCAATCGTCGCACAGTAGGCTGGCCAAACCTGCTCCGCCTGCGCGGGGATGGCGAGATCGATCAGGCTGGTCGTCGTCGCATCTTTGTCCGTTCTAAGCGCCGATGACGAGACTAAATGAACTGGAAAAAACATGAAGGCTCTCTGTTGAAGGTTTTTTCGGACGCGGGTTCGACTCCCGCCGCCTCCACCATTAAATAATTGAAAATAAAATACTTGCACCACAAACAGCTAATTGGTCCAAGTTAGTTCTATTGAAAACACGGCTCTTATTGGCCATACCAGAGAAACTCGATGAACTCAGATAGAGTCATACCGTTTCTCAATCTACTCGATGAGTGACTTGGTGATTACGCGCTCATTTACGTCGCGCACGAGATCGCAGAATCGATCCCCTTTTGCCGGGACCGAACCAGAAAGTGTTTACCTCTTATATAGCTGACGAGTGGTCAACAACTCGCCCGGGACTATGAGAATGCTTTCGGGCTGAGCGTCAACCGTAGGTCTGGTCGGTGCTCTGTCCGACCTCGATGATATAACCGTCAGGGTCACGGATGTAGCAGCGGATCTCGCCGTACTTGGGGATTGGCGCCGTGATGAACTCCGCTCCTCGACTCTTCCATAACTCATAGCACGCCTGAATATCCGCAACCCGGAAATTCAGAAAGCTGTTGATGTGATTCGGGTTGGGAACGCTGAGCGATACCGTCGGCTTATCCGGCGTCGGGCTGCCTCCTACGTTCACAATCATCCAGATATTCGCGAGTTGAAGGTACCCAGGCGCGTTGCCGTCGCCTCTGCTCAGAATGCGCGCACCGAAGACCTTCTCGTAGTAATCGAGCGATCGGTTGATGTCGCCCACAGTTAGAAAATGCGCGATGCTCATCCCCTCCTTCGGGGGCATCTCATAGCTCTTCTGGTCGATTTGTACGCTGCTCATTGACGACTCCAATTCCGATACACGGTACTCATTTGGGCGGCGGGCTCTCTCACTTGCCTGATTTTCAGGCGGCATCAGTGAAAAACTGCCGAACGTGGTTTTCATCGATATTTACGCCCTCCAAGCCTGTCGTTCCTTTCTCAAGCAGCTCTTTCTGGGCGTCCCGATTCTTATGAAGCTGAAACCGATTTCTTCTTCGCATCGAGTGCCGGCAAAAGAAGTTTCAGAAGAGCGTAATCAGAGAACGGGTTCTGGCCTGAGATCAACTCGCGATCATGAACGACATAGCTCGTCCATGGAGCAAGCACACTTACGTCACCGCCCGCCGTACTCAAGGCGAAGTCCGGATAGAAGAGAACCTTGCCACCAATCTCAAGCGGCTCGCGCTGCTGCTCTTCCGCTGTCGAAAAGATAGTCATCTTATATCCAGAATAGATCCAGCCTTGAGCCTTTGCATGTGCTCCAGCGGCATCGCCTGCCGACAGCGCGGCGACGACCTCCGTCGAATTCGGAAGCGCCGAGAGAAGTGAAATCGGACCATGGCAAAGCACTGCCGTAGGCTTGGATGTTTTATGAAAGTGTCTCAGCACGGTGCCAGCGTCGGGATCATCGAGCAGGTCCATCATCGGGCCATGACCGCCGGGAACGAAAACAGCGTCATATTGATCCAGGCCTGATGCGATGACATCGGAGATACGCGTTGGATTTTTCAGCCCAGTCTGGGTGTCACGGAACTTTAGATAGTCCTGAAGCTTAGCCTTGTCTCCACCGAAGAAATCGGGTACAGCTGAGTGGACATCCATTTGCGGCGTGTTGCCTTTGGGGGTAGCGAAAGTGATCTCGTAGCCCTCGTTCATCAGGGTGCGAACCGGAACCGTAAGCTCGTTGAGATAGTAGCCTGCGCCGGTATAAACCTTTCCATCTTTCAAGGGCAAACCATGACCGCTCGAGACTAGCACTAAGACTTTTCCTTTTGTTGTCATTTTGTTCTCCTCTTTGAAATTGAATTCGGTTCTGCTGAATGTAAGTCAGCTCATCGTCCGCGGCTTCCTCCAAAGTGAGCAAGGTCGTGCCACCGCGGTCGATGTGAGTTATGCCCCGGGGAATCCGAACATCAACCATGACTGATTGGCTACCCAATGCGGGTACAGCGCCGCCCATCTGATCGAACAGCTCCCGGTGGTCGGATGTCGACGTTTTCTGTAGTCGATCGAAGTCCTGCAGGTAACGCCTGGTGTCCTGGATCGCTGAGGGAGAGTCGGGCGTGCCAGGCTTCTTGTGACCGGCGACAACAATCGCCGGGTTCAGCGCTGCAATCCAGTCCGTGAGCGCCTCGGCCACCGTGGTCATGGCGTCCACTAGTACCGCGTCGTGCTCGCCGAAGATCGGCGTCGACGTGGCCGGATCAAAGCTGAGCGGTTCGCCGAAGAGCCTTGAGCACTCACCGACCATCGCCTTTCCCGGAGCGATAAAAACGTTCACACTGAGCGTGTTCGACGCCATGGACGCGGTCACGCGCGTGGTCTCTTTCAGTCCATTTGCGCCGTCCATCGGGTGCTCCTTTCGATGTCGGAGCGACTCTTTTCAAGGAAAGATTAGCAGAAGCGCGACGACAAATGAGACCGATTCTGATCTCGATTAGCGCCAACAGTCAGTATGGAGTGACCGGCGCCGATACGCCGACCGTGGGTTAGGCTGTGTGCTTATCAGGACACGCAGTCCAGAGCCACAAGCGGAAGGGAGCCGGTCATGCAAGAAAAGGTACGATTTTTAGGTTTAGATGTCCATGCTGAGACGATTGCGGTTGCAGTTGCGGAACCAGACGGTGAAGTGCGGAGCCTGGGCACGATCCCTAACCGGGCCGAGTCGATCCGCAAGATGATCAAGAAGCTTGGTCCAGCGGCCAAGTTGAGAGCTTGTTGTGAAGCTGGACCGACGGGCTATGTTGTGTACTGGCAGCTCGCAGAGCTGGGCGTCGAGTGCGAGGTTATAGCGCCTTCGCTAGTACCAGTCAAGGCCGGCGATCGAGTGAAGACGGATCGGCGGGATGCTGAGAAGCTTGCACGTTGCTATAGGTCTGGGGATCTTACGGCGGTGTGGGTTCCGGATGAAGGTTCCGAGGCGTTGCGCGATCTGGTGCGTGCCCGCGAGGCAGCCAAGCAGGATCAGACACGAGCTCGGCATCGCTTAAGCAAGTTCCTTTTGCGCTCCGGTCAGCGTCCACCGACCGGAGTCAGGCCGTGGACACGACCCTATCTGATCTGGGTCGCGCATCTACGTTTCACGCAGGTCGCTCAAGAGTCGACACGCCAGGATTATCTGCACGAAGTTGAGCACATGCGGGAGCGGGTCTCGCGGCTGGAGCAAGCCATCATGGAAGCGGTGAAGCTGGCATCGCCGGCGCTGCAACAAGTCATTAGCGATCTGCAAGCACTGCGCGGTATCGCAGATATCTCGGCCGTGACCATTGCGAGCGAGTTGGGCCAGGTGGCTCGCTTCAAGAGCGCTCGCCAACTGATGGGTTATTGCGGGGTTGTACCAAGCGAGGCTTCCAGTGGTAAGCGAACCAGGCGCGGAGGTATCACTAAAACCGGCAGCGCACACTTGCGAAGGATCGTTGTCGAAGCAGCCTGGAGCTATCGCCGGCCGCCAGGGACCTGGTATGGATTGCGCAGACGACAGGAGAGTATCTCGGAAGAGACCAAGGAGATTGCATGGAAGGCGCAGCACCGGTTGCATAAGCGATATATGAAGCTGGGCGCGGCTGGCAAGGATCCGAGGAAGATCGTCACAGCTGTTGCTCGAGAGTTGCTGGGCTTTATCTGGGCGATTGGAACCAGAGCGGAGACGGCCTCCAAGCTGCAAGTTGCAGCCTGACACAGCCAGAACAAAAACTGCCTGAGAAGGAAAAGATAAGAACAACACCATCGATGAACGCAGACATCCATCTCGAAGACAGAGCCGGCAGCAGCCAGGGCAAGCACGAAGGA
>Ga0255336_101098_pt1 | contig 24347 bp, 21 predicted proteins | sample MeOH1_35cm_T3_17_FD_189102 | JGI IMG/M metagenome (GOLD analysis project Ga0255336, IMG submission 189102) | Sandy soil microbial communities from University of British Columbia, Vancouver, Canada - MeOH1_35cm_T3_179 | ecosystem: Engineered > Artificial ecosystem > Sand microcosm > Unclassified ...
GGCTTACGCCAAGCCTCTGGTGTAGGCGGAAGCCTTAGTTGCACTTATGCTATCTGCCAAAAATTTATACTTTCTGTTAGTATCAAAAAGCTGCCCCAGATAATCTGTGACAGCCTTTTGACGTTGAGTTATTCTTTCTTTGTTAAAGAGGCAACAGGCTTCTCGAGGACTTCGTCGATAAGACCGTATTCCTTGGCTTCTTCAGCCGTCATATAATGATCGCGGTCGGTATCTGCTGCAATTTTCTCGACCGTTTGACCGGTTCGTTCGGCCAAGATCCGGTTCATTCTTTCCCGCACGTGGATCAAATGTTTGGCATGGATTTCAACTTCCGTAGCTTGCCCAGAAATTCCGCCCCCGCCAATCAGGGGTTGGTGAATAAGAATCTCGGAATTAGGAAGCGCGGTCCGTTTTCCTTTGGCGCCAGCAGTAAGTAGGAAGGATCCCATACTTGCTGCGAGCCCAATGCAAATCGTATGCACGTCTGGACGGATATATTGCATCGTATCATAGACGGCCATGCCTGCACTAATCGATCCACCAGGGCTATTAATATAAAGGAAGATATCTTTCTCTGGATCCTCGGCTTCCAAGAATAAGAATTGCGCAACAATAAGGTTGGCTACATCATCATCAATCGGCCCTCCGAGAAAAATAATCCTGTCTTTAAGCAGTCTGGAATAAATATCATAAGACCGCTCCCCACGATTCGTTTGTTCAATAACCATTGGCACTAGATAACCCATACTGAATCCTCCTTAATTCTCTTTTCTCAAATTCATTATCCGCTTGTCTGTTTCCTAATATCCTTTCCCATTAATCCTATTTTAGTACAAAGGTCAGTAAAGGTCAAATGGTTTTCTTTAATCTTCTTAATTTATTCATTATCACTCTCTAAAACAAACAGATGACTCATTTATTCATATTACTTCATAAAATTCCAAATTAAAAAGGATTTTCCACCCCTTATGTAGAAATATAGCTCACTACCTGAACAGGGGGCGTTTGTCATGCGATTTATACTGGATCCCGTTCATCACCAATTTCAAGGTGGAGAGCTTGCATATCAGGATTATTTCGATCACCGAGGAGCTCTTCTCTTAGGTAAAGGACAGGAAATAACACCCTCACTCGCTGCATTTTTTAATGAGCAAGACATCAATTCTCTATATTACGAATGGACGGAATCCTGCAATTGTCTCAACGATGATTCCTACGCTTCCGTGCTTCTCAACTTCCCCTTGACTGCACCTTGGTTGCACCTGATTTATTGCGAAACCAGTCTTTTCAGGCCGGAACTCTTTTTTCAGGCGGTCAACTTTATTGATCAATTAATCGAGCACTTATCAGACCTTTCTTCTGATTTTGAACTATTACGTACCTCAAAGGAGATTACTTATAAGCATTCCGTCAATGTCGCTCTTCTTTCCTATATTATCGGAAAAGCCATGAACTTTAAAGGGGAAAAACTTCGCCGTCTGGTCCTCAGTGCTTTACTCCATGATATTGGCAAATTGGATATTCCCAACGAAATCCTTAATAAACCGGGCGCCCTTAATTTGGATGAATTCGCCATCATCCAAACTCATCCTACCCGGGGTGTAGAACGGACCTCTAACTTCCTCTTGCCCGAGGGCGTTCTCACTGCCATTCTTCAGCACCACGAACGCTGGAATGGAAGTGGCTACCCGCAGGGATTAGCTGAAAAGAAGATATTGCCCTCTGCTCAAATTATAGCAATTGCTGATGTCTTTGATGCTTTAACCACGGATCGTCCTTATCATGCCGCACTACCACCCTACCATGCCCTCGAGATTCTTCTGAAAGGCTCGGGTACCGATTTTTCGCCAAAGGTGATCCAGGCCTTCCTGAGTACAGTTCAGCTCTATCCCGCGAATTCCCTGGTGACCCTAAATAGTGGGGAGAGGGGAGTTGTCCTGCAATTTTCTTACCCGAATCTCACTCAACCGATAATTCAAATTCTTTTTGACTCCGACGGAAATTCAATCGAAAAAAAACGGGTCGTTGACCTATCCAAGGATTCTTCCCACTTTATCCTGACGATTCAATACCGTGGAGCCAGGTAGAAAAGAGGTATAAACCATGCGGTTTATACCTCTTTTCGGTAATTTGCTATTTACCGTGCTGCTGCCGATATACTCTTTTTGCCTACTTTATAAGACTCCGCAAGGAGTTGAATCGTATGCACGACATCTTCTTGAAGGCCAGCATTTTCAACACCACTGGCCAGTTGTAGTCGGCAGGCCGGACAACCCGTTACGACCGTATCTGTGTGAGTTTGGGCAATATCAGCAATCTTTTTATCCGAAATTTGAGCTGAAAGGTCAGGATGCACAAGCATGAAGGAGCCGGCCATACCACAGCAACGGCCTGGTTCTTTCATCTCAATCAGTTCAACCCCGGGAATTGCTTTAAGAATTTCACGTGGTTCCTGATTTATTCCTTGACCGCGGTTTAAGTGGCAGGGATCATGGTAGGTCACTTTGCGCTCGACGCGGCCTAGACCTTCTCTTTTGAACGGAACCTTATGAATGAGGAATTCTGAAATATCATAGGTCTTAGCCGCCCATTTATCGGCGAGGGCCTTCATCTCTGGATCATCATCAAAGAGTTGAGGGAAAACATGTTTCCAAGACTCCCCACAGGAAGAGCAATTGGAAACGATAGCATCGGCACCCGTTTTTTCAAAGGCTAACAGGTTAAGCCGCGCACTAGCTTGGGCGGATTTGACATCTCCGTTGACCGAGGCAGGCGTTCCGCAGCATCCTTGATCCTTAGGCACGATAACTTCACACCCATTTTCCGTGAGGACTTCGACGACTGCTCTGCCCATATCGGTATAAAAATAGTTGGTCACACAGCCAATATAAAAAGCAACGCGCATCTTGGGATTTTTAACTGTGATTACCTCTGGCAACTCATCTTTGAGCGGCTTTCTCGCTAAATTCGGGAGGACTTTGTTGCCCAATCCGAAATCAAAACGGAGACGGGCTCCTTTATCGCTTCCTTTAATCCGTTTCATCGCTAAACCTTGGAAGGCGCTTCCAAACTTCATGCCAAGATCAAACAGGCGATTCATCTTGAGCGCAGTAAAGGCGATCTTTTTGATCGGATGTAAGCCCTCTTGGCGTACCGCTTCGGCACGGGCAGCGAGAATGATTTTATCAAAACGCACCCCACAGGAGCAATTCGCCGTACAGGCCATACAGGTCGTACACAGCGAGAGGCGATCAGCTAATCCCTCGGTCATCTCCAGCTCACCACTAAGAAGGGTTTCAATCAAGGTGATCTTTCCGCGAGCGGATCCAACTTCCTTCCGCGTTTCTTTATAGATCGGACAGACTGCTTGGCAGTTTCCGCATTTCATACATTTATTAAGTTCTTCACTAATGGAGTTGAGTGAACTGTAAATGCTCACTTTAGTCCCTCCTCACCATTTTGCCAGGGTTTAAGATATAGTTCGGGTCCATGGCTTCTTTGATGTCTCGCAGCAATTTTACACCGGCTTCACCGAATTCGAGGGGTAGGAATTTCGCTTTCGCCATACCAATCCCATGCTCTCCGGATAGGGTTCCCCCTAGAGAGATCGCCACTTGGAAGATTTCCTCGACGGCTTGCTCAACGCGAACCATTTCTTCAGTGTCTCGCACATCGGTGAGGATCGTCGGATGAAGATTGCCATCGCCGGCATGTCCAAAGGTTCCGATGGTTAGGTTGTATTTCGTCGCAATTTGCCGAATCGCTTTAAGCATATCCGGAATCTTGCTCCGAGGAACAGTGGCATCTTCGAGCACGGTGGTCGGTTTGAGCTGTGCAAGTGCCGGGAGTGCATTCCGGCGAGCAAACCAGATCTGGTCACGCTCTTTGTCATCCTTAGCTAGTTTCACTTCGGTCGCGCCTTCTTCTGCCAGGATCCTTTCGACAAGCGTGGCCTCGCGCTCGACCGCTTCTTTATAGCCGTCCACTTCACAGAGGAGAATGGCTTCCGCATCAACGGGCAGCCCTGCATGGGCGAAGTTCTCAACCGTTCGAATCGTCATGTTATCCATGATTTCCAGGGTTGCCGGGATAACTTTATGGCGAATAATCGCCGAAATCGCATTACCCGCTTTATCAATATCATCAAAGACGCCGAGAATACTCTTCTTCGCCTCGGGTTCGGGAATAAGTTTCACCAGAATCTCGGTGATGATCCCGAGCGTTCCTTCCGCTCCGGTAAAGAGCGCGGTTAAATCGTATCCGGAGACATTTTTAACGGTTTTGCCGCCCCACTTGATCACATCGCCGTTCGCGCGAACGAGCTTCATACCCATGACATACTGTTTGGTCACTCCGTATTTTAGGCCGCGTAACCCACCTGAAGACTCCGAAACCGAACCACCCATGGTCGCCGTGGTTACTGTGCCTGGATCGGGAGGATAGAAGAGCCCATGTTGCAGACCTGCATCGTTCAGATCCTGAATAATGACACCGGGTTGGACACTCGCAGTTAGATTTTCATCATCCACTTCGAGAATCTTGTTCATGTTCAGCATGGACATCACAATGCCATTATCCACTGGAATTGTTCCCCCGCTTAAGTTCGTTCCAGACCCCCGAGGATAGATTGGAATTTGATATTTGTTCGCGATTTTCACGATTTCAATCACGTGTTCCGTATTGGCTGGGGATACAACAACATCTGGGAGTACCCGTTTCATGGCTGCTGTCGCATCATATGCGTAAGTCATCAAGTCTTCCTTTTCACTAAGGACATTTTCTTGGCCCAGGACTTGAATGAGTTCTCGTAAAGCTTCTGGTTTTAACATACTTTATGCCCTCCTTTAATTAACTGGTCTGACCATCCTATGATATGCTGTATTTTTATAATATAATATTCTTAAGAAATATTCAATTAACTTTGTACATTGCGAAAAAAAGAACTTTGCCTCAATTGGTAAAGTTCTGTTATTTGGGATCATTCCTATACTTTTCCAGCTCAAGTTCAACTTTTTGAAGATGTTCATAGGTTAACTTGCGTGCCTTTTCGGAATCCTGGGACTTGATCGCCCCATAGATATCGCAATGCTCCTCGAAAAGTCTATGGGTTGTCCCCGCCGTTGCCGCCATCCACAGCGCCCGCGTAACTTGAAGGGTTTGTCCCATAATTTCCTGAACAGTATTCATCAGCCGGTTGAGGAGTGGATTTTTGCTTGCTCGTGCCAAAGCGAGGTGAAAATCCAAATCTAATTGTTCACTGCGTTTTGCTTCAGGTAGATCCTCTTCCATTTGCTCAACTATGCTTTTGAGGTGAGCCAGATCTTCCTCGTCGCGTCGCTCTGCGGCTAGACCCGCTGCCTCAACTTCTAAGGCTTTCCGTACTTCGAGAATATTTTGCAACTGATTTTTCTCTAACAACAGAATAAAACTCAGCGGTTCGATCACCGAGTTGGGAGAGGCTGATTTCACAAAGATCCCTTCGCCTTGTCGAATTTCGAGGATTCCTGTCAAACTTAAAGCAGCTAAAGCCTCTCGAACCGAGGTCCGGGATACCTGAAAGCGTTCCGTAAGTTCACTTTCAGTTAAGAATTTATCTCCTGGTACCAATTGACCATCGATGATTAGGCTTTTAATTTGTTCTAAGATAATTTCCGTTGTTCGTTTGTTTTTGATGGGTTTAATATCGATAAACTTATCTTTCACAATCTTAATATCTTCCTTATCTTTAAAATCGTAGGAAATACTTTATCTTACCAAATTAATCCCGTCAAAAGAGCTTTAGCGATACCTTCATGGTCAATTTCGTCGGGACCGTACCCGTCGCTGAAGATCTTTTTTATGGCATAACTATGGATTCCCCCCAGAATACACGCAGCCGCAATCTCAGGATTGACATTGGCCCTTAACTCTAACGTTTGGATTCCGACCCGGATCATATCTTCAACCGCTTGAGAAATCACGGACATTTCCTTGAGCAGTTGCGAACGCATTGTCTCAGAAAGGGAATACCCAGTCATTAATGAATTGAAAATATCCAAATGATTCTTCAGAAATCTAGCATAAAACTGAGAGATTAACCGAAGCTTCTCAAGCATATTATCCCCCTGCTCGATTACGGGAACCAGTTCTTCTAGGAAACGTTTCCCACTATAGCAGACCATCTCTTGAAACAAAGTGTTTTTACTTTCGAAATATTCGTAAACCGTCCCTTTACCAATCCCGGCCTCCTTGGCGATCTCTTCAATGGTGGCGCCTTCAATTCCGGCTTCAGAAAATACCTTAATGGCGGCTTTGAGAATTTCGATACGCTTCTCTTCCTTGGCTACCAATTATAATCCTCCTATTTTTTATTATTTGTACACCGTTCAATTATATCTAGTCAATAATAACTTTTGCACCCTTCCAAAACTATAGACGGATGCCAACTTCTATGTATCTTGTAAAGACCAAGGAGTTCTCTCACTTCCTTAGTCTTTTGTATTACTTCAAAACCATCAACAAGGGCTGATACCCAAAGTTCAAAACAATGAATAAGATAATTCCCAGGATACCGCCAACGATCGAACCGTTGATGCGAATCCATTGGAGGTCATTGCCTGCTTTATCTTCGATAAACTGGTTCAGTTCGTCATCGGATAGATCCTCTAAGGTCTCTTGAACGATTTCACCAATCAAGCGATGTTCTTTTTTTGCAAGCTGTAGAAGCGTGTCTCGGAAGAACATATCAAACGTCTCCTGCAATTTGGAATCCGCTTGAACGGTCGCCCAAAAGCGGACGACGATAGGCTTAAGAAAAACAACCAAACTTTCTCCGTTGATCGATTTGCCTTCTTGCCAGGCGCTTAGGACTTTTTCGATCCCCGTTTCCAGATAAGACTCAAGAGGTAATTCAGCAAGGATCTGTTCAAGCCATTCTTCGATTTGCCCTTCCGTAAGCCCATCATTTTCCCAGCTCTGGAATCTTAATGCGAGCTGGGATTTTAACTGGATTCGCAAATCATTTTCAGGGTATTTTAAGCGCCGAATACTCAAAATCAAATGAGTTTGCAAGGCGTCGGCTGCCTCATCAAGATTCAGCCCATCGGCGGCTTGGAAAACACCCAATAGGGTCTTTTGCCAAAATCCTCCGCTCGTCAATTGCTGCTCTTTCAGGTTCTCAAGATAGCTCTGAATCTGGAAATGTACGCTTGATCCAGAAGCATAGACCAATAAATCTTCAATCCGCTCATCCAGCCACCGATCGAATTCTTGACGATGAAGAAGGGATTGGGAGTAAGCTAGAATTTTCCGGGCTATACCTAGATCCTGTGCTTTAATACGGATCAGAGCGCTGAATTGTCCGGCGACTTTATCCCCAACGACCTGAGCCTTCAGGCTGGAGAGAAAGACAGCCAGCTTTTCCGTCAGGAAATCTGTCCCTCCACGTTCTTCAACCGCCCCAAGGATTTTTCTTGAGAACTTTAAGCCCTGAATCTTTTGCTCAATCATCGCTTGGCTGAGCAATTCCTTCTCAACCATCGCGCGGATTCCCTCAATCATTTTCGTCCGATTCCGTGGAATCAGGGCAGTATGATATGGCCATCCTAAAGGTTTCCGGAAGAGCGCTGTGACGGCAAACCAGTCTGCGATTCCGCCAACTAAAGACGCTTCGAGTACAAACTGGCAAAAACGGAGAATAAAATTGCCCGGCCAAAGATACTTAGCCCCAGAGACAAGAATAAATAAGATAAAAACAATGCTTAAGACCGCATTCGCGCGGCGACGGTAATTCATCGTAAATCGACCCTTTCCTTTTCTACAAAAGAAAATTCACCAGATAAAATAGGATCCCCGCAAACGCCCCCACGACTGAGCCATTGATACGGATCATTTGCAGGTCTGCTCCGGCTTTTGCTTCGATCAAGTCGACCAACATTTCATCCGAATACTTCTCAAGCCCTTCCCTGACAAACCGCCCAATGCGGTCATGTTGGCCTGCTATGATTTGGAAAAGGAGCGTTTGTATGCTTAGCTTCAGCGCTGCTCGTTTGTCCGCATTTCCTTCTAATTCTAAGCGGTAATTTTCAATGTACTTGAGGAGAAATTCTGTCAGCTTCTGGGTACTTTCAGGATCACTCAGCTTGGTTTGAATTTGGGTGAGGAGTGATTTTTCGCCGTTTTTCATGAGGCCGGGAAGAACCTGGCTGAGCAACTCATCGAAGCGAGAGCCCTGAATGAAGTTTTCAAGCCATTCAAGAGCTGCCCGAACAGCTTGTCCTCCCGTCAAAGCGTTAGCAACCTGCATTTGAATCTTCATAGCGATCGTTGAGGATTCAGGTAAAAACATTTGGACGATCTTCCGAGAGGAATTTTCGTTGACATAATCAGCAAGCGCATCATCAATCCATTTTTTCAAGGTGCGATGCATTTCCGGACTTTGAGTCCAAAGGCTAAGTTCCTGAACCAAAACCTCGAGCACGTTTTGCACTGTTCCTTTGGCTAGCGAGAGCTTAAAAACCTCGCGGAGAATCTGACTGATGGCGCACCTAAAGGACTGATCCTTTTCCAGATCCGCGTACTTGCGTGAAAAAGATTCTTCTTCAGACTGATTAACGCTTGCGAAAAAGCAGGTTACCAAAGCCTTGGCACTAGGCTCGAGCCTAGCAAGCCCTGGCGCATCCGTCAGTTTCTCCAAGAGGACGGCAAAATCCAGCCCTGTTAATTTCTTGGTCAAAGCCTCTTCCGATAATAACTCATCTTGAACCATATGGCTCAGTTCCTGAAAAATTCGTTCCCGGTTACGAGGAATAATCGCTGTACGAAAAACCCGACCCGGCCGTATGCCTAGCGGCTTGCGGAAAAGTGCAGTGACTGCAAACCAATCAGCCAGCCCCCCCACTAAACCGGCACTGCAACCACTCGTCACGAGTCCACCCCAAAACTGCGTTTGGAAAGGGTAAGCTGCGACAAGTCCCAGCGCAGTTACCCCTAACGCCAAGTTCGCCTTCCGATATGTATTTGACTGTGCTCCCTGTTTATGCATATTGATGAACCTCTTTGTCTCAATCTAAAAAGCAAAATTTTAAAAACGAAGTAAGACACCCACCAACGAATCAGCAGCTGCCTTACGATACTATACCATATTTTAGATTTAAAAAATACATGGCCGTGGGTGACTTAATTCAAAGACTTGTTTCCAACCAAAGACATAGTGAAGCTGCATAAAAAGGACGCCAGGTTTCGTTTTTCCCTGCCTTAGACGAAGTGCTCCTTCATATACGGAGAGTGTAGGATCATAATTTGCTACTTGGGTCAAGATCTGAGCCCGCGTTTCTTGGCAGCGCTCGGAGGGATTTAGTTGCGGTTCACCGTGAGCCGGTAAATATTGGTGAGCACCAAGCTTTTTCATCAGATCTATGCTTTGGAGCTGGCTCGCTAAGCCACTCGTGACCTTTCCATCTTCAAGCCAAATCCCGGGAAAAGCCACTTGATCGGGTAACAGCATATCGCCAGAAAACAATATTTTCTGTTGTTCTTCAAAAAATGCCAGATGTCCTATTGTGTGTCCAGGGGTAGGAATTGCTTTCAAATCATAATTTCCTGCGTGTAACATTTGTTGGGGTTTGATTTCTTCAACACCCTCCGGCCAAGCGGTTAAGCGGCGAAGTTTTTCATAGGACTTAATCATCCCTTCAATGACGAGCCCATCGGGTATCTCCCATTCATCCCTTGCCCATTCGCGGAAAATCTCAAAGCTCTCACCCTTGGCAAAGGTTTTCCACTCCGGGTAATCCTTGGACCCAATTAAAATTCGGGTACCCTCTTTGGCAAATTGATGCGCAGCCCCTACATGATCCGAATGCCAATGCGTAGCAATGACTTGTTCAAGCTTCTTAATCCCCAATTTTCGAAGGGCCGTTTGAATTGTCTCAAAAACTTCGGGGGTATTTGTCCCCGTGTCCACTATGGTAGGCGTCTCTCCTCGAAAAATATAAACATTGATGGATTGTACGTTTAGAATCAAGGGAACTTTCAATTGATAAATATTCGGGGCTATCTCTCTTAGATCTGTCATTGGCTACACGCCTCCATTTGTGATTCTTTGAATTCTATTGTATATTAGATGGAAGAAAATACAAGGATAAGACGGAAAAAGCAGAAAACCGAGATTCGATGCAAAATAAAGGAGGCTCATTCGATGCAGATAAAATCGAATACTTCGCAAACCCCTGATTCCTCAGGTTTCACTGGAAGCACTCCGCTTGTCGCTTATCCCTATCAAGTTGTTTGCGAACGTTGCCAGAAAACCGTCCTCTTCGCCGGCGAAAACGGCGAGGTCTTTCCGGTAATCTGTGATCAGTGCTCTGGTTTGTAAGTAAAGAAAACCCGGCTTTCGCCGAGCTTTGCGATAAAGAAGACTTGGCCAGCGCCAAAGCGATGGCCTTAGTCGCCTTATCCTGCCGGACTTAACTACTTGCATCGTAGGAAAGCGAAAACCGCTGGTTGCACTTAGAGTTTATCTGCCCAAAACTTATACTTTCTGTTAGTATAAAGAAAACTTGGCTTGCGCCAAGCCTCTAGCGTAGGCGGAAGCCTTAGTTGCACTTATGCTATCTGCCCAAAACTTATACTTTCTGTTAGTATAAAAAAAACTGAAGTTATAAAAGACGGCCATAAATTGATATGGTCGTCTTTCTTTACATTTTGAGCGTGGACTTTATTCCTCACACTCAATGCCTATTGCTAGTACGCCAGATATGGAGCTTTTGCGCTTCTTGGATCAGTTCTTCGCGAAAATCGGGATGGGCAATACTAATGAGTTTTTCTGCCCGTTGCCAGGTGGTTTGTCCTTTGAGGTTCACCATCCCATATTCGGTGACCACATACTGAACCATGGGGCGAGTATCCGTGACAACGGCACCCACTGTCAAAAGCGGATTGATCCGAGAATGTTTTTTCCCCTCGTTATCAGTATAGGTCGATTCCATGCAGATAAAGCTCCGCCCACCCTTCGAATTATAGGCGGCATCCACAAAATCAAGTTGTCCACCCGCTCCGCTGATCATTCTTGGTCCCACGGTTTCAGAACACACCTGGCCGGAGAGATCGATTTCCAAGGCATTATTGATCGAAACCAGGTTATCATTCATGCTGGCAATCGTCCGATCATTGGTATATTCGACCGGATAACCTGCCACTTGGGGGTTATTATCAATAAAGTCGTAAAGTTTCTGAGTCCCACCGGCAAAGGTATAAACCATCCGCCCGCGATCAATTTGTTTTTTCCGTCCGTTAATCCGTCCCGCCTCAAACATCTCGACGTAGCTATCGACAAGCATTTCGGTGTGAACACCCAGATCCTTCAAGTCTGATTGAGCGATAAGTGAGCCTAAGGCATTCGGCATCGTGCCAATCCCGAGCTGAATACAATCCCCATCCCTTAAGTCTTTCATTACGAATTGAGCAATGTTCTGATCCACTTCTTTGGGTTCAAGGGAAGGAATCTGGGGCATACCCGTATGTCCTGCTTCCACGATATAATCGATTTCTGAAAGATGCAATGTATGACCATACCCACCTTGCGCAATCGGCATATCTTCATTGACTTCAACGATAATGACCTTCGCTTTATCGGCAGCCGCTCGATAATGGGAGATCGTCGGGCCGAAGTTAAAATTCCCGTGTTTATCCATTGGACTCACTTGAACCATGAGAATATCAACCCGATGTACATTTTCTAAGAGATAGCGAGAAACTTCCGAATAACGTAGTGGAATATAAAAGGCCCGTCCCATTTCATAATACTTCCGATCGATCGCGCTGAAATGCACACAATCCCAGGTAAAATGCTCCCCTTTGGGGTCTGCTTTAATAATGGCATGCGGACGCATGGAAACTCCTGCTAAGAGTTGGACGTCTTGAAGTTCCGGTGTCCGTCGAGCTAAAGCCGCATCAAGTACTGGCAAGGTGTTGGCTGCATAGGAGTAAACGATCCAGTCGCCGCTTTTGACAACGCTCACCGCTTGCTCGGGAGATACAACCTTGTTTCTATATTTCTCAGTCAATGTAGACATTTTTCTTCTCCCTCACTTCTTTAACCTAATACCACTCCTCTATCCTTTATCTGCACCCTTATCTCTTTTTCCTTAGATATTCTTCAGATATTCTTTCTCTGTTAACGAATCGGATATTTTCCTTTCGCAATCACAGCCTTCGCGATGTCTTGCCGAAGCCCCATCAGATCACTGCTGGGACGGCGGGCAAGTTTGCGCAAGCCAGCAAGGACTGTGCTCAGAGTATCTCCCTTTTCGACAGCGCACAGAACTTCTTTCCCGTATTGTTCCACGCTATTCATCGCCTCAAAGGCTCCCAAGGTCGCGGCGTTTTCCACAAAACGTTTATGCTCCTCAGCAACGTCGAGTTCTTGAACTTTCAGCGCGCGGAGAACTCCACTCTCCATCGCATAGATTTGGAGAACCATCTCCGCCAGGCCTAAGAGCACAAATTGATTATCTTTAAGCGCATTCCCCAGGTTCTGAGCCGCAAGACCCGCAGCCAAAAGAAAGATTTTCTTGGCTTTTTGCGTCATTTGCAGCAGTCCAGCCAGACCTTCTTCTTGTGAGCTTGAACCGCCCGCGAGAAGATCTTTACTTACCGCTTTTGCTGCTGCCAATAGGGGGAGTTCACCTGTCAGCGCGCGCTTTAAAAGCGTTCCCGGAACGAGCAAGCGGTTGATTTCATTAGTCCCTTCAAAGAGGCGGTTGATCCGGGAATCCCGATACATTCTTTCCATCGGATATTCTTGAACAAAGCCATACCCGCCATGGATCTGAACCCCTTCATCCACCGAAAGATCGAGGACTTCCGAAGCGAGGACTTTATTTAAGGAACACTCAATTGCATATTCTTCAAGTGCCTTGCCTGCTGCTTGACGGCAATCTCCGGTTAAATCAAGACCATGGAAACCTTCTTCCATCAGTCCTGCTGTTCGGTAGACGACACTTTCCGCAAGATAGGACTGCGTCGCTACCTTAGCAAATTTCGTCTGGATAGCGCCAAAGCTGTTTAAGGGGGTTCCAAACTGTTTACGCTCACTGGCGTAATTCAGGGATATCTCCAAGGCAAGCTGAGCACTGCCAATCGCTGCCGCGGCAAGCTTGAAACGGCCGACATTGAGGATGTTAAAGGCCACGACATGTCCACGGCCAACTTCCCCCACCACATTTTCAACCGGTACTTTGACATCTTCAAGAATCACTTGACGCGTCGAAGAGCCTTTAATCCCCATCTTTTTCTCTTCCGGTCCCAAGGAGACTCCAGGGTATCCCCGCTCCACAATGAAGTTCGTGAGTTTACCCTCGACTTTGGCATAAACGAGAAAAATATCAGCAAAACCAGCATTGGTAATAAACTGTTTAGTGCCATTTAAAAGATAATGCGTCCCTTCGGGATTTAAGACTGCTGTAGATTTTGCTCCCAGGGCATCGGAGCCGGAACCTGGTTCAGTTAAGCAATAAGCTGCGATCGTGTCCCCATTGGCTAAACCGGGCAAGTATTTCGCCTTCTGTTCAGGGGTTCCAAAATAGACGATCGGTAAGGTCCCGATTCCGGTATGGGCTGCAAAGGCTACGGCAAAGGAAGCGCCCCGAGGGACTTCCTCCCCGACCACGACAGTTGAGAATTTATCCATGCCTGAGCCTCCGAATTCTTCGGGAACTTCCAACCCGAGGAGACCCAATTCTCCGGCTTGATGCAGGAATTCCCGCATCAACCCTTCTTCTTGTACTTCGAGTCGTTCAATCTGCGGGGCAATTTCTTTTTCCACAAAATTATGGGCCATTTTTTTAAGCTGAAGATGGTCTTCATTTAATTGCTCAGGAACAAAAACTTGATCTGGCGTCACTTCCGCAAGCAAAAATCCGCCGCCTTTTAAAGCTAAATCCATAACTTTTTCCCCCTTATCTTAAATAATAGGATTCTAGCACTCTGGGCCACCCTTATAGCAGTTCGTAAATTCCAGCTGCGCCCATGCCTCCACCGATACACATAGTGACCATACCGTATTTGAGGCCACGACGTTTCAACTCATGGAGCAGCGTGGCAGTTAGTTTCGCGCCGGTACAGCCGAGGGGATGACCGAAGGCAATCGCCCCTCCGTTGGGGTTCACTTTGGCCGGGTCGATGCCAAGCGTTTTGATCACAGCTAAACCCTGGGCTGCAAAAGCTTCATTCAGCTCGAAGATATCAATCTGGTCAAGAGTTAGCCCGACTTGTTTTAAAACTTTGGGGATTGCTTTGATTGGACCAATCCCCATGAGCTCCGGCTCGACACCGGCGACTGCGAACCCACGCCATACGGCGAGAGGCTTGAGGTCGAGTTCCTTGACCTTTTGCTCGGACATAAGCAAGGTTACGGCTGCACCGTCACTGGTCTGAGACGAGTTCCCTGCCGTGACCGTTCCACCGTTGAGGAAAGCGGGTTTAAGCTTGGCCAGTGTCTCTAGCGTGGTCTCTGGACGAATTCCTTCGTCCTTCGCGAACCATTGACCACCGGGTAGAAGAACAGGTATAATCTCTTCCTCGAACCGCCCACTGGTTTGGGCTGCATACGCCTTTTGATGACTTGCGAGCGCGAATTCATCCTGTTGTTCCCGAGTCACTTCATATTTGCGAGCCACATTCTCCGCGGTAAGTCCCATCGAAAGGTAGACTTCCGGGGCGTGCTCCATCATATAGGGATTCGGTGCGGGTTTTCCTCCGCCGAGTGGGACCATGGACATGTTCTCGGCGCCACCGCTGAGGATCACCTCCGCTTCCCCCAGACGAATTCGATCGGCCGCAATTGAAATCGCTTGTAAGCCAGAAGAACAGAACCGATTAATCGTCATGCCTGGAACTTCGATCGGCAGCCCTGCTCGTAAAGCCATGACCCGGCCCATATTCATGCCTTGCTCGCCTTCTGGAAAAGCGCAGCCGATGATCACATCATCAATCTCGGCTGGATTTAAGTGGGGTACACCCTTTAAAATATTCTGAATAACATAGGCTCCCAGATCATCTGGGCGCACCTGCGCAAGCGATCCTTTAAGGGCTTTGCCGATAGCCGTCCGTTTACTTGCAACAATAAATGCCTCTCTCATCTTGCTTCACCTCCTAATTCCGTAGTGGTTTATTTTTAGCCAACATGTAACGAATTCGATCCTGGGTCTTCGCCTCGCCCGCTAAGCTTAAAAACCCTTCGCGTTCGAGGTCGAGCAAGTACTGTTCGTCGACGATGCTGCCCGCCGGCTTATCTCCACCGGTCATCACCGAGGCGAGTTTTTGGGCCAGATGTTCATCATATTCGGAAATGTAGCCTCCTTGCTTCATGCCGTAGAGCGCCAGCTCCAGCGTAGCGCGCACGCCCGCCCCCGCCGTTTTCACCTTTTGCGGGGAAAGTGGGCGGAAGTTGCGAGCGAGATCAATCACCCGAGCTTTCGCATCCAGAAGAATATGCTCCCCATTCATACTGTAGCGATCATGATCGCGCAAGAAGCCAAGCTTTCTGGCCATTTCGGCACTGGTCGAGACCTGAGCCAGAGCCACGGTTTCAAAGCGTTTGGCATAGAAGTAATCAGGTGCTACTTGAACCCCCGGCAAGATGCCTTCCATCGCGCGCAGGGCCATTTCCTTCGTCCCGCCGCCTCCAGGGAGAAGACCGACTCCAAGTTCCACGAGTCCCATATAGGTCTCCGCGGAAGCTTGGATGGCATGGGAATGGAGACAAACTTCGGTTCCACCGCCTAGGGTCATCCCATAAGGGGCTGCCACCACCGGCTTCTTGGCGTATTTCAAGGCCATGGTTCCTCTTTGGAATTCTCGAACCGAAAGACTGAGCTCATCCCAATCCTCATCTTCAGCCGCCATTAAAATAAGCATCAGGTTCGCGCCGACACAGAAGTTTTTGCCCTGGCTGCCAATAACAAGGCCGAGATAATTTTTTTCGACTTCGGCCAGGGATTTATGGATCATCTTCAAAATATCCTCGCCCATGGAATTATTGGGAGAGTGAAACTCCAGGCAAGCCACCCCATCCCCAAGGTCGATCAGACTTGCTCCGGAATTTCCGAAGATCAGTTTACCCTGTTGGTGCGCTTGCTTTAAGGAGAAAGCATAGGGGCTAGCTTGGTGGTGAAGATATTCGCCGTTAGAATAATAGAAGTTACTTCCATCTGGGGCTTTTTCGTAAAAACTCGTTTTGCCTTCAGCGAGAAGCTTGGCTACAAGGGGCGGTAGTGTATCCCCTTCAGCCAGGATGCGCTCAGCCGTTGCTTGCACACCCAGGGCATCCCAGGTCTCAAAAGGGCCCAGTTCCCAGTTAAAGCCGAGGCGCATGCCCTCATCAATGGCGGTAATATCTTCAGCTACGTCAGGAGCAACCTTGGCTGCATAGAGCAGAATCCGCTTGAGGACAAGCCAGGAAAACTGGGCGCCAAGATCTTTGCCACTGATCAACGTCTGGATTTTTTCCGCGAGGGTGATTGCCTCTTTTGCCTTATCCAAGGAAGAGAATTTCACCTTTTTCTTAGGAACATAGGTCAGGGTCTTCGGATCCAAAACATAAACTGCTTTGCCTTCCGCAGTTTTAACCTTTTTGTAAAAGCCTTGTTTTGTCTTGTCCCCGAGCCACCCTTGCTCAAGCATGGCCTGAATAAAATCGGGAAGCACGAAGAGCTCCTTTTCCTCAGGTACACCCTCAGCAACGTTCGCAGCAACATGGACGAATGTATCTAGGCCAACCATATCGACAGTGCGCAAAGACGCTGATTTAGGACGCCCCATGACTGGACCTGTCAACGCATCTACTTCGTCAATCGTAAGCTCGTAACGCATCATTTCTTGAAGGGTCACGGCCAGGCCATAAACGCCGATCCGGTTAGCGATGAAATTCGGCGTATCTTTGGCCAGAACGACGCCTTTGCCTAAGACTCGCTCCCCAAAATCAGCCATGAATTTTAAAATCTCCGGATCCGTATTCGGGCCAGGAATGATTTCTAAGAGCTTCATGTAGCGGGGCGGGTTAAAAAAGTGAGTTCCTAAGAAAAAACGAGTGAACTCCTGCGGCAGCCCCTCCACCATCGCCTGTAAGGAAACTCCGGAAGTATTGGAGCTGACAATTGTTCCTGGGCGAATCTGCTTCGCGATTTTCTTAAATATGTCGACTTTTACGTCAAGTCGTTCCACCACGACCTCAATCACCCAATCCACTTCCTGTAGACGCCCAAGATCATCGGCGAAGTTCCCCACCTCGATGAGTTCCGCAAACTCAGGGACAAAAAGTGGAGCCGGGTTCATTTTTAGGAGTTTCGCTTTATTGGACTGAGAAATACGGTTTCGCACTTTGCGGCTCTCCAGCGTGAGGCCTGCAGCCTCTTCTTCCGGGAGCAAGGCAGAGGGTAGAATATCCAGCAGTAGACTGGGAATCCCGGCATTCGCTAAATGTGCGGCTATCGTGCTGCCCATTACACCTGAGCCAAGGACAGCCACTTTATTGATTCGCATTCTTCATCCTCCTCTCTCATCTCAAACTCGTTTCAAGTAGCTAGTAGCTAATACCTAGCAGTATCTAATTTGACTATTCTGAATTTTAGAAATATTTTACTCCCTTTACTCTCTCCTTTCGTTAAACACTAGGTAAATCCAATAAGATGATTGACCACTCAGTCAGATGGTCCAGGTCGGCGTCTCCTTGTCCTGAACCAAGTGCGCTACGCCATAAATCCAGATATGCCATTTCTCCTTATGTTACTTTTCCGGTAAGCGTAAAGCCCCAGCAAATAAATCGAGAATAATATCAACATCGTTATGCAGGGCTCGCACGTTCCGGGCAAGAAGCCAATCGGTCGTGGCTTCATCGACGGTGCCAAAAATCATTTGGCGAGCTACCTTGACATTAACCGGAGCGATCTCCTCCGATTCGATCCCCTTTTGAATCACCTCCTCAATCAATCGAAAATAATCACGTAGAGGCCCACTAATTGCCGCCCTTAACGTTGAATTGGGCTGTCGCAATTCGAATTGGGTAACCATAGCTAAAGATCGGTCATTCTCCATGTACGAAAAATGTGTTTGAATGATCGTTCGGAGGCGCATTCTTGTCGTTTGGCACGATTCCAGTTCCGTACGGATCCGGTCAATAAAATTTCCCATGCGCACTTCAAAAAGCCGGATTAAAATTTCTTCTTTATTTTTAAAATAAAGATAGATAGTACCATCCGCGACTCCAGCTAAGCGAGCAATTTTAGACACTTGGCATTGGGAGTATCCCAATTCGGCAAAGGCCTCAGTCGCAGCATCTAAGATTCTCTCGAATTTATCTTCACGTAAAGCAGCCATGTTTAACCCATCACCTTTTCTACTTTTCTACTTTTCTTGCATAACCCCAAATATATAAATTCCACGAGACTTTCTTTCGTTTATCATGAATGAATAGTCGTTCATTTTCTTTATCTTATCATTCTTTTATCTAAAAATAAACCTGCTTTTCGTAAATATTTGTTATTTACTCTATATTCCGATTTTTCAAATTACGATGTTCCCATCATTCTCTTTTCATGATATGCTGAGTAAAAATGAATGATGATTCAGTGATTTCTAATTATTTTTGAGAGGAGTTAAAAAGCATGAGTTATGAAAATTTTATTCTCGAGCGCAAAGGTCAGATCGCTCTTGTCACCTTAAACCGTCCGGAAAAGGGTAACTCTTGGACGCAAGAGACTTATTTGGAGATGGAGCAGCTTCAGACCGAACTGCACAAGGACGATGGGATTCGCGCGATTATTTTTACAGGAGCCGGAAATAAGTTCTTCTGTGCGGGTGCAGATCTAATGCTTCTTTCCGAGCTAAACTCACATTGGATCTCACTTGAACTCGCTCATTTTCAAGCCATTAATACTCGCTGGGATCGCCACCTTAAGCCTATTATCATGGCGATTAACGGAATTACAGTCGGCAGCGGCTTAGAGCTTGCCTTAAGTGGCGATATCCGGATCGCTTCAAGTGAAGCCACCTTTTCAATTAACGAAGTGCGCTTAGGCCTCAGCCCAGATATGGGTGGAACTCAGCGTTTAACCCGAGTAGTTGGTCCGAGTCAGGCGAAGCGACTCATTCTCACCGCAGAAACCATTGATGCCCAGGAAGCAGCCCGAATCGGACTTGTCGACCGTGTCGTCCCTGCGGAGGATCTGATCCCCGAAGCGTTAAAGATGGCCGAACGAATTACCCAAATGCCCCCACTTGCCGTCCGCCTAGCTAAAAAGGCTATCAACCTTGCTGTTGACACCCCACTTGAGGCAGGTCTGATGTTCGAAGAAATCGCTTCTACCTTCTGTATAGGAACTAACGACAAAAAAGAAGCCGTTCAATCCATCCTGGACAAACGGCCGGCGGAGTTCTATGGGAGATAGAGCAAATAAGGATTAGCTTAAGGATTAACAGTTAATCATTTAGGCTCTGACTTCTTTCTGCTTGACGTCCAGAAATCATGGTCTTGATGATGAGATAGCCGATGCCAGTATCTATAAAGACATCCCCTAAACTAAAGAGCTGTTTCGTTAGTCCCGGGATCTCCGCGTAGAAGCGGTCCGCCAAAAATTTGAGCTTGGTGCCCTCTGTAAGAAGCCCATGCGTTCCCGTTCCTTTGAGTAAAGCCTGTTGACTTGCTTCCGGTAATATTGCCGGATCTACCGGCATGAGCCCTCCATTCAATCCGATTACTAAGGCATTTAAGGCAACACCTGCTGCAAAAATGGGAATCCCCGGCAAGGCCCGATTTAGCCAGGCAAACCCAAGGAGAAAGAGATAGGAAATGGTATGTAACATGGGCATAACTTCATTGGGTTCCTGCCAAAAATGGTGCTGCGTTGCCTGAAAGGCAATAGCTTGAAGTATAACGGCTAAGATCAAAAGAATTTGACCCTTAAGTTTTAATTGCATTAAATTTTTCAACTTTCCACCAGCTAATAAACCGATCAAAAGCGCCAAAATTAAGGATTCAATGAGCATTATCCACCTCTTTAAATCCCTGCTCTATGTCCCGGCGTACAATCTTGCAGAAAATATCAACCAATTGGGCATCAAGTTGAGTTCCTGCTACGCTTTCCAGTTCGATTAGGGCTGCACTAGTTGACTTCCCTTGGCGATAACTCCGAACTGATGTCATCGCATCATAGCTATCAGCAACAGCAATAATCCGGGATTCCAAGGGGATATCCTCCCCGATTAGTCCATCGGGATATCCTTTTCCATCGATGCGCTCATGATGATGTCTCACAACTTGACTCACATCAAACAGGAAGTCGATACTTTGAATAATATTTTGGCCAATCGACGGATGATTACGAATCATCTCCCATTCGGATTCTGTTAAAGGGCCCTGCTTATTTAACACGGTCTCGCTGACCCCGATTTTACCGACATCATGCAAAACACCAGCGTATTTAATAAACTCGACCCGTTCCTCAGACAACTTTAACTCCTCGGCCAGCTTTACTGAGAACTCTGCAACCCGGCTAGAGTGTCCGCTCGTATAGGAGTCCTTAGCTTCAAGAGCCTGAACGAGGGCCTCGACAGTATTCAGATAGTTTTTCCGCATTTGAATATAGAGTTGAAAAGATTGACGTGCTATTAAAAGGGGCACAAAGAGCAGGATAATTCCAATTGTGCCATAGTTTGTATAGATCGCAGCCATAATTATTCCTAAAGGTGCCAAGGCAAGAAAGTTCGGGACAGACCAACGAATGTTTCCAACCCAGTAGGCCCAAGGAGATTTTTTATTGAGCTGAGCCAGCGCAATCGAGACAATGGTCATATTTGTAAGCATAAAACTAATGGCGCCAAGAATATCGTAGCTAATTGCCTTGAAATTAAATTGGAAACCTGACACCCCAGCTAAAAGTATGACTTCCTTTGCAATAAACATCGATAAAACGAATTGTGCCGAATTAAAAATTCTTTTCCAGAGGGGGTCTTTACCCAAAAGTAAAAGAGGGCCAACCGCTGCGATAAGTAGTGAAATACTTATTGGGAACAAAATAACTGCAGCGATCAAAATGGCATAGGTGACAGTTACAAAGCCACCTTTAGGTAAGGCTACCGGTAGTGACTCACTGCAAATAGCTAAGATACAAAAAACGAATAGGCTAAGGGCTAACCGAAGATCTAACTGAATCTGTAATAGGCTATAAGAAATCACAAATAGTGCTAATAAGATAGTTATAAAAGAAGTCTTTTTAAATTTTCTTGGCAGATTTAGCATTATTCTAGCCCCTTTAGATTAATGACCGGCATTTAAAGAATTAAATTCTATAGCAAGCGCCACCAGCGAGAACAAGAGTAGCTAAAACAGTCATTGCTTTAAACAATTTACTCATTTACGGTAAACCCCCTTTAATTCTGTAAATTAAAACAAGAATTAGGTTATCCGCTTCGCTGTTCTTTTTCGCTTCGCTCGTTTGAAAAAAAGGCGCTTAAAATTCAATTATTTCTTTATAGCCGGCCAAAACTTACAAATTTATATTTAAAAGATTAATTTGGCTCTTAGCAGAACCACAATTTCCGATTTACGGCATCTAGTGTCGCCCTTACAACCGCTTCTCGCTCATCACTTTTGATGATGGCACACCCTACTAAAGTCTGCTCACCATTAGGAGTAATCAGAGTAATGGCGGATTGAACAACCTTGTGTTTACCCAAGGAATTGATATTAACATCTTCGGCCACGAGAATCAGTTTTTCCATGGTTATTAAAGTCAGGGCTTGGATTGTCGCCTCAGCAAATAGCCGAAGTTTATTATAAGAAGAAGAACGTCCTTGGGCAATTCCCTCGAGGATTTTTTCTCCTACCGAGAGCTCCACTTTAACCTCAGCCGTTACCTGCACTGTCCGGATTGTTACCGAAACCAGTTTTGGCCTGATCGTCTCTTGAAAGGGTATGGTTGTTTCATCTTCTTCATCAATCTGAACCACGCTCACCTTTTTATGGTCGATCTCAGCTTCAAACTGGGTAGCCAACAGGGATTCGACGTCTCGGACAATCTGTTTAGGGTTACGATTTGAGTTGGCAAGAACATGAATTTCTTCAATCTCACCTTCAGCACTTGCTTTAATACGAGCACCCAATACAGAACGAATCTGTTTGATGGCTTGCTCATAGGCAGCCCAAGACTTTTCTTCTGACATAACATCCTCCAGATAGATTAAATTACTTACCAGATTTATCTAGTTCGACAAAGATAATGAAGTTCCTTCCATTTTAGCATATATTCTTGGTAATCGATGAATAATTTACCTTTCAATTAAGGCTATCATAACACTAAATCCTTCTCTTCAAGGATGCGTTGCGCCAAAAGCCAGAGGATTATTGCTCCACCTGTTAGTCCTAAAATCTGCCGACCTGGATCAATTCTGTCTTCGAGTACTTCTTGAGGTTGAAAGCATTGGAAAAGAGATAGTTTTCTCACCCAGGATAGTTTTTCACTCAATCCCCCAATGATATCTAGTCCATAGAAGGCAAGGGTCAAGCCTGCAGCATATGCAAGGGCTCTCTCCTTCTCAGGAAACCAGGCCGAAAAAAGGAAACTATACATACTTATTACCGAAAAAAAGGCAAACCCCAGAAGCGACATTCGACAATATCGCCAGTGCTCAATTTTGATTTTGAACCGAGCTGTCCCGGAAAAGAGCCCAAGCAGGGTCGCACCCATTAGAACTCCATTGGCAGAGGTAAGAACTCCCGCTTGCGTGGCTAAAAGCGCACTTCGTGATATGGGCGTCGCGAGAGGTATGGCCAAAGTTCCATCCTCAATACTTCCTGCAAGCAATGATGTCGCCGTATTTACGCCGTACAAAGCTAAGAGGAGAGTCCATATGCGTGCAAAAAACTGAGCGGAAATAAACGCTTCAAATGTATCCACCGGAGCTTGATCGGATACTCCAAAAACCGTCTTCACGGCTGAAGGAATAGATTCGGCAATCTCTGTTACTGCAGGGTTTTTACTCACTATGGGATAAACCCAAGTTAGGAGCCATTCATACGCCATGATTCCCGAGGAAATCTTGAGTATTTCACCTCGGTGTTGCCGAAACAACACGCGAAAAAATGATTGGTTCAGAAAGATCCCTTCTTTACTTAGCGATAATACTGCATAAAGGCGTCCTCTAATTCGAGAGAACACTGAGCAAAGCGTTTCACTTGAACCTTAGCTAGGACTTGAAAAAGCTGCCCCATGTCCTTTGCCACTCGAATGCGATAAAAACCAACATCCACTTTCGTCCATTCCAATTCACTTTCTTCTATAGTCTCTGCGTCTTCAGTACTCTTTACTTCGATTTCAAAGGTCCGATATTCCATCTGTTGCAGTTCATGAATGCTCTGGATCGAGAGTAGCTGACCCTCACGGATAATTCCGACCCTTTCACAGGTCCGTTCTATTTCTTGAAACTGGTGGGACGACATGAAAATTGTCGTCCCTTTTTTCTTTTCTTCTAAGATCAGCTCCATAAAAACTTTTTGCATTAAGGGGTCAAGTCCCGACGTTGGTTCGTCCATGATCAGCACCTCAGCATCGAGCATCAGGGCAGATATAAGCCCAAGTTTTTGCTTCATTCCTTTCGACATCTTGCGGATCGTCTTGCGACACTCTAAATCCAGAACTTGAATTAAACGTTTCCGTTTCTGTTTGATCCCCCATCGTTCTCCGTGCATTCCTGCAATCAGTTCTAGAAACTCGAGTCCTGTCAGGTTTTCCATAAAATGCAGTTCCCCAGGAAGATAACCTACTCTTCTTTTGACACTTTCCCGGTCGCGCCAGCAATCTTGTCCGTGTATCAGTGCGCTCCCTTGATCGGGTTTCATGAAACCCATAAGAAGCCGGATCGTTGTCGTCTTCCCTGCCCCATTCGGACCTAGAAATCCAAAAGCCGTTCCAGCCTCCACTTGAAAAGAAAGCCCGTGAATTCCGCGGCCCTTGGGATAAACTTTGGTGAGTTGTTGAACCTCGATCATGTTTCTTCCTGCTTTCCCTCGATAGAATCACAGCCACTGTGGAAAACAGTGGCTGTGATTTCTGCCAACCAGTTTAACCTTTGCGTCGCGCCATGAAGCGGCTGATTAAGCCTTTAATTCCTCCACCTTTACCTGAAACCTGTGGTACTTGCTGCTGATTAGCTTGAGGAGAGAAGCCCTGAGTAGGAGCGGGATAGCCTTGCTGAGTGTAGCCTTGTTGCAGCAATCCTTGCGATGGGTATCCTTGTTGTGGATATCCCTGCTGCGGAAATCCCTGCTGTGGATACCCCTGCTGGGGATACCCTTGCTGGGGATACCCTTGCTG
>Ga0255336_101101_pt1 | contig 24247 bp, 21 predicted proteins | sample MeOH1_35cm_T3_17_FD_189102 | JGI IMG/M metagenome (GOLD analysis project Ga0255336, IMG submission 189102) | Sandy soil microbial communities from University of British Columbia, Vancouver, Canada - MeOH1_35cm_T3_179 | ecosystem: Engineered > Artificial ecosystem > Sand microcosm > Unclassified ...
CCACCAAACGGCCAACCCTCGATCCTATGAGGGCAATTTTGATTTGAATCAATGTTGGTTCAAGTTTCATCCGACGACAATGGCAGGCAAAGCCCCCTCGCGGCAATGAGATGCCAAAGGCGCCTCGGGAGTCCGGGCTTTTCAACTACAAGTCGGGGGTTCAACCTTCCGGTTCGTGCCCGTCGGGCTCCAGGGTCGGAGAAAACGATGTCGGACAAGGCAGATGCTGGACTGCGGGGCAACCCGTCGCGCGAGGATTCCATTCACACCGAGGAAAGCTTCCGCCTGTTAGTCGAAGCAATCGACGACTACGCGATCTTCATGCTGGACGAATCAGGCAACGTCGTGAACTGGAACGCCGGTGCACGGAAAATGAAAGGGTACGAGGTCGATCAAATTGTCGGCCACCACTTCTCGGTCTTTTACACGCCGGAGGACGTAACAGCAGGCCAGCCCGATCTTCTGCTCGCCGCGGCGGTCGCGCAAGGCAGAGTGGTCAGCGAGGGCTGGCGGGTCCGCAAGGACGGTTCGAAATTCTGGGCGAACGTTGTCATTACAACCATTCGCGCCCCTTCCGGCGACCTCCACGGTTTTGCAAAGGTGACGCAAGACCTGACCGAGCGAAAGCGGCTGGAAGAATTCGAACAACTCAGGGCCTTAGCCGCGCACATTCAGGCCGTTCGCGAGGAAGAACAGATCCGCATCGCCCGCGAACTTCATGATGACATCGGGCAGCAACTCACCGCGCTCAAGATGGCACTTGCCGATCTCGAAAGCGTTCTTCGCGGTAACGGAGCCATCGCCGCGCGGACCTCGGCTCATACGGCGGACATGCATCATCTGATCGACGCGACTGTCGCCTCGCTAAGGCGAATCGCAGCCGGATTGCGTCCCATCATGCTGGAAACGCTAGGGCTCACGCCGGCACTCGAATGGCTCATCGACGATTTTATGCAGCGGTACGACATCGCCGTCGAAGCACGGATCGAGACCGATGACATGAGGCTGAGCGAGGCGGCTGACGAAGGCCTGTTCCATGTCGTCCAGGAAGCACTGACCAATGTGGCCCGGCATGCACATGCCGACAAAGTGACGATCGATCTGGCGCGCGACGGCAAAACCTGTGTATTGCGCGTCGCGGACAACGGACGGGGAATGACGCCGGCGGCGCCTCCGCGCCCGACCTCTTTCGGCCTGCTGGGCATGCGTGAGCGGGTTCATCACCTGAATGGCGCAATGTCGATCGACAGCGCACCCGGCTGCGGTTTTCGTCTCACCATCATCTTTCCACTGGACGCCGTGGAACGGAAGCCGCCGGGCCCGGACGCAGTCGCATAATTGCGGATTCCGCCTCTCAGAAGAGACGTGATCCGAATCCTGGGTAAATTCAGGCGGATAGAATGCCGATCACATGCGACGGCGCCGCATATTCCATTCGTATCTATGCCATCATGACCGGCGTGGTGAAAGTGAGATGCCGCGTCCGGCATCGCTCACTTCGGCACACTGCCTGATGACGTCCGTATGTATACGCCTGCCCGGCATTCTCGCTACGATCGCGTCACCGGTCGGGTCGCCGCGGTGCTCGCAGGTGCCTTGTTCAATTCCGCCGGATGATCCACTCAAACCATCATGGAACGCGCTCCTGAAGAATACGATCCCGAAGGGGCCGACCCGGTAGTCGGGCCGTCCAAACCACGGCTGTTCGGCGTGCTGGGGCCCGGTCTCATCGCCGGCGCCTCGGACGATGATCCAAGCGGCATCGCTACTTACAGTCAGGTGGGCGCCGGGTTCGGCTACGGCCTTTCGTGGACGCTGCTCTTCAGCTACCCCCTCATGGTGGCGATCCAGATCATCAGCGCGCGAATCGGGCGCACCACAGGGCATGGCATTGCAGGCGTGCTGCGGCGGCACTATCCGGGTTGGCTGCTGCAATGGGTTGTGGTGCTCCTGCTCATTGCCAACATCATCAATCTGGGTGCCGACCTGGGTGCGATGGCCGATGCAATGGCGCTTTTGCTGCCGGGCCCAAAGTGGCTATATGTGCTGCTGTTCTCGACGATCTGCGTGAGCATGCAGTTACTGCTGCAGTACACACGCTATGTCGCCGTGCTCAAATGGTTCACGCTGTCGCTGTTCGCCTATTTCGCGGTGCTCGCGGTGGTGCATATCGACTGGGGCCAACTCGCGCGTCACTTTTTCGTTCCCCACCTGCACTGGACATCGAACTATCTGACCGCGGTCGTCGCTGTCTTCGGCACGACCATCAGCCCCTACCTCTTTTTCTGGCAATCCGAACAGGAAGTCGAGGATATGAATGTCCATCCGAGACGCCAGGACCTGTTCGACGCGCCGCAGCAGGGACCGGCCGCGCTGCACCGGATTGAAGTCGATACGGTAGTGGGTATGGGCTTGTCCAACCTGGTGGCGCTCGCCATTCTGGCCACCACGGCCGCCACGCTTAACGTCGGCGGCATTACCGATATCCAGACTTCGGCACAGGCGGCCCAGGCGCTGCGCCCGATAGCCGGCTCGTTCGCGGCGCTTTTCTTCACAACCGGAATCGTCGGGACGGGATTGCTGTCCGTACCCGTGCTGGCAGGGTCGGCCGCCTACGCGATCGGTGAAGCACGCGACTGGCCGGTCGGCTTCACCCGCAAAGTGCAGGAAGCAAAGGCGTTTTACGCCACGATCGCGATTGCCACCCTTGTCGGGATGATCGTGAATTTCACCTCGGTCAACCCGATCAAGGCGCTTTACTGGAGTGCCGTGGTCAACGGCGTGGTCGCCGTGCCGGTCATGTTTGTCATGATGCTGATCGCCTCGCGCGCGGATATCATGGGCCGCTTCGTCGCGGGCGGCAGCCTGCGCATACTGGGCTGGCTCGCCACCGCGGTCATGCTGCTGATCACCCTGGCGATGGTGGCAACTTCGTTCTGACCGTGCGTCGACCCTGCGGTTGCCGTCGGGAGCCGACCGGCAACCGGGGACGGCGAACTCAATCCTGCCCCGCCATGCTGCGAAGTTTCGCCGGATCCAGCACCGTTATGAGCCTTGGTCCCTTGCGGCGCACCGCCTCCTGGGTCTCCAGAACATGCAGGCCGCGGCTGACGGATTCAACTGACAGGCCAAGGTAATCGGCAATGTCATGCCGGGACATCGGCAGCATCACTTCTCCCTCGATGCGCCCCTGCTCCGGGTAGGCGTGCTGAATCCAGATCAGAAAGCTGGCCAACCTGCCTGGCGCATCATTTTTCGATACGGTTATCGTGTGATGTTGCGAGCGCCGTAGTTCATGGCATAGTTTGCAGAGCAGTCCGATGTCCAGACGCGGATCGCGTTCAAGAATCTCCGCGAGCGCCTCGACCGGTATCCGGTACGCGACAAGGGGCGTGAGCGATTGGGCGGTCGCCACATAGGCGCCGTTTTCGCTGAGCCCCATCAGATCCCGCGGAAATAGAAAGGCGGTAATCCGCTTGTCTCCGTTCGGCAGCAGTTGATAGGTTTCCGCGACTCCGCTAACGATGTTGTAGGCGAAACGCGCATCACCGCCTTCCGGATAAAGCACCGTATGCCGCCGGACCGTGACGAGCCGCGAAATGGCGATCAGCGCGTCCTGTTCGGATGTGGATAGCAATTCGACTGCCGTGCCGTCGCCGTGCCGCTGGAATGGCACCGCAAAAATCGACGGCCTGTAGCGAGTTGCAGCGGGTAAGTCATCCTTCATGATGTTCTTTCTTTCGAGGTTTGTCTTCTCAGGAAAGCCGGTTCGGCAAGCGTTCGCCAAAACCGGGCAGGCCGGTACGACTTCAGCGGCGCTGTGGGCCGTCAGGCAGGCAAATTGCAGCACCAATGGTCACGCCAAGACTAAAGGAAGGTCCGGCCCTTCCGTTGATCTGCCTCAAGCAGGTCATATAGCGTGGCCTGTGGCGACCAGCAGCGCACATCGCGACTCGAACCCCTAACGCGCACCCGCGGCAATTTATATCACAATCACATATAATCACCCGGCAGCAGTCTCGCGCCTGCCTATTGAAACTTTCGCGCCACCGCACGAACTCTCACACGACTCGACCCGATCTTGCCTCGCTCCGCCGTCACTCGCTGGCTCGCGCGCCGCGCGCCGCCGCCCATCGCCCTTGCGTGGAAGGAGCGGTTGCGTTCGTGCGTCGGCGCATTGGTAGGCATTGCGTTCACCGGGGCCGTCACGCATCTGCTGCTGGGTTCGAGCGGCAATATCCCGTTGCTGGTCGCGCCTATGGGCGCTTCGGCCGTGCTGCTGTTCGCGGTGCCGGCGAGTCCGCTTGCGCAGCCGTGGTCCATCATCGGCGGCAATCTCGTTTCGGCGACGGTGGGCGTTGCCTGCGCGAGCTGGGTCGGCGATCCGCTACACGCCGCGCCGCTCGCCGTCGCCGCCGCGATCTGCGCCATGTTCGCGCTGCGCTGCGTGCATCCGCCGTCTGGAGCGGTTGCGCTCACGGCGGTGTTGGGCGGCCCGGCCGTGCATTCGCTCGGCTACCGCTTCGTGCTTGAGCCGATCGCGCTTCAGTCCGCGGCGCTCCTCGGCGCCGCAATCGTGTATCACGCCGTCACCGGCCACCGCTATCCGCACTCGGCACGGCAAATCGCAAGCGAATCGGACCCGGCCGCTCAACCGCGGCCCGGATTCACGCGCGCGGATCTCGACGCCGTGCTCAAACGGCAAAGCGAACTGCTCGACATTGCCCCCGACGACCTCGAATCCCTGCTGCGCGCCTTGCAGTTGCAAACCTACGCGCGCAGTTTCGACGAGCTCACCTGTGCGAGCATCATGTCGCATGGCGTGATCACCGTGTCGGCGCACACGCGGGCGGCAACCGCATGGAGCATTCTGCAACGCCACGGCGTGAAGGCGCTTCCGGTCACGAACGAGGAAAGGCACGTGGTCGGAATCATCACGCGGGCCGACCTCGGCGGTGGCCGGCAACCAGGCGTGCTCGCCAGGCTGCGGCACCTGCTGCTCGGCCTGCGCCGCGCCAGCGAGCCTACCGTCGGCACGCTGATGACCATCCACGTCCGCACGGTCGACACCACCACGCCTATCGCGGACCTGGTGCCGCTCTTCGCCGACTTTGGACACCACCACATCCCGGTGCTCGACAGCCGAACGAGGCAACTTGCGGGAATGGTGACTCAGGCGAATCTGATCGCCGGGTTATACCGCCAGCCCACCACGCCAACGCGAGCGTCGCAGCGCGCGGCCTGAAAAGTCATCCCGATTCCATTAGGCGTCGCCACATCCAAATACATCATGTTGTGATATAAACGACGTTTCTCTCATGCAAGCCCCAATGAAAACCCAACGCCGCGAACTGGAAAAGTCCGATTTCGAGCAGTTGTCCGAGTTCCGATATCAGATGCGGCGATTCGAACGCTTCTCGGAACAGGCAGCGCAAACCGAAGGCATAACGCCTTTGCAATATCTGCTGCTTCTGCACATCAAAGGCTACCCGCAGCGGGACTGGGCGACCATCGGCGAACTGGCCGAACGGCTGCAGGCCCAGCATCACGGCGTCGTGGCGCTGGTGTCGCGTTGCGAAGCGCTTGGCCTCGTCAAACGCAAAGTCAGCGAGACCGATCGCCGCCAGGTGGAAGTGCACCTGCAAAAGCCCGGCGAAAAGACGCTGGCCAAACTGGCAACGCTGCACCGTGCCGAACTGAAGTCGCTCGAAGGCGCGTTCAATGTGCCGCAAATCGACCTCTAGTGCGCGGCACGCCGCTCACTGGCTACTCACCTCAACATTGCCTCGATCATGACAGCCGATACCCATAAGCGCGACTTCGCCGAAAACCGCCGGCTGCCCGGCATCGCTTTGCTGGCAGCGGGCATCGGCGTCATCAGCACGCTGGCTGCTTTCGTGCTGCTGAATCTGATCCACCTGTTCACGAACCTGTTTTTCTTCGGCGCGCTTTCCTTCGCGGAACGCTCGCCGGCGCAGAACACGCTCGGCGCCTGGGTCGTGCTGGTGCCGGTGGCGGGCGGTCTGATCGTCGGACTGATGGCGCGCTTCGGCTCGGAGAAAATTCGCGGCCACGGCATTCCGGAAGCCATCGAAGCCATTCTGTTCGGCAAGAGCCGCATGTCGCCGAAGGTAGCGATCCTCAAGCCGCTGTCCTCCGGCATCGTGATCGGCAGCGGTGGGCCATTCGGCGCGGAAGGCCCCATCATCATGACGGGCGGTGCCTTGGGTTCGCTGATTGCGCAGTGCGTACGCGTGAGCGCCACGGAGCGTAAAACGCTGCTGGTCGCCGGCGCCGCCGCCGGCATGACCGCGGTGTTTGGCACGCCGGTCGCGGCAGTGCTCCTCGCGGTCGAGCTGCTGTTGTTCGAATGGCGGCCGCGCAGCTTCTTGCCGGTCGCGCTCGCCTGTGCGGTGGCGGGTTTCGCGCGCGGCGCCCTGTTCGGCGCGGGACCGTTGTTTCCGCTCGAAACGGTGCCGCCTGGCGCGCTCTCGCTGTTCACCTGCGTGATTGCCGGCTTACTCTCGGGAACGCTGGCAGCAGGCCTCTCCGCCGCGCTCTACAAGACCGAAGATCTGTTCGGCAAACTCAGGATCCATTGGATGTGGTGGCCCGCGCTCGGCGGACTCGTGGTCGGCATTGGCGGGTTTATCGAACCGCGCGCGCTCGGCGTGGGCTACGACGTCATCGGTGATCTGCTGCATTTGCATCTGGCCTTGCAGGTTGCGCTTGCGTTGCTGCTCGTCAAGGCCGTCATGTGGGTCGTCGCGCTCGGCTCGGGTACGTCGGGCGGGGTGCTTGCGCCATTGCTGATGCTGGGCGCCGGTCTCGGCGTGGTGTTGAGCCATCTGATGCCGGGCAACGATCCGGCGCTGTGGCCGCTCGTGTGCATGGCGGCCACGCTCGGCGCGACGCTCGGGGCGCCGCTGACCGCAATCGTGTTCGCGTTCGGCCTGACCCATGACAGCAACGCGTTATTGCCGCTACTCGCCGCAACGCTGGTCGCACACGGCTTCGCGACGGTCGTGATGCGCCGCTCGATCATGACGGAGAAAATCGCACGCCGCGGATATCACATCTACCGCGAATACGGCGTCGATCCGCTGGAGCGCCATTACGTCGACGAAGTCATGACACGCGACGTCGAAACGATAGACGCACACTCGACAATCGACGAAACGCTGGCGCGGTACTTCGGCCCGCGGCAAACGCATCGCGCGTATCCCGTGATTCGGGACGGCGTGTTGACCGGGGTTATCGATCGCACGGCTCTCGAACGCATGAGTACCGCTCCCGACCGCGAGGGCGCCGCGACTACCTTGCTCGAACTGATGCAGACGCGCGCGTCCGTCGTCGCCTTGCCCTGCGAGACTTGCCGGCTCGTTGCAACGCGTCTCGCGGTCCATGGCCTGGAACGCATGCCCGTGGTGGACGACGTGAACACGCGGCGAATCGTCGGCATCGTGTCGCGCAGCGATCTGGTGAAGCCGTCGCTCGCGCATTTCGACGAAGAGCATAAGAAGGAGCGCTTCCGGCGTCTCGGCACGCGCGCCGCGAAGCGTCGCCTTTCGCCGCTCCGCCGCACTGGCTGAAATGAATCGGGAAGCGCGGTATCGATCCACACTGCATAGGAAAACGTAAATCACAGATTTTTCCCGCAACGTTTTCCATCATTTCACCCGACCCGATCGGCAATTTCCCAAGCCAACCTCACCCGAATAGACAGGAAACAACGGATTCCCAAGCTGAACATTTATTGAGACATACAGACGTGCAATGATCGCCGCCGGTCCAGCAAGACGCACTGTGACTCTGCGTGAGCAGACGCTTTGGCAACGCCGCAGCCCCCGCGCTTTCATTCCATCAATATGACCAATTTTCTGTTCGATCTCTTCTCGAACCTGGCTTTGCTGGGCTTCGTGCTGGCCGCATGTCGTCTGTGCAATCGCCGCATCCCCGGCGCTCCGCTCAATGGTTCGCATATCTTCGCCGCGTTGGCGTGCATCGCATTCGTGCTCGATGCCGCGCTGACCTTTCTGGTGTTCGCCGACTCGCAGAACCGCTACGGCCACCTCAGCACATCAATGGCGTTCTTCGAGCGCGCCTGCGCGTACTGGCTTGCGATCATCGCCGCGCTCGCCTGGCGTCGCGCGGCGCGCCGCTCGCGCCACGCGAAAGTCTCTAGTAGCGAACCCCTCGTCATCCACACTTCGCCGTATTCCAAATCGCATCTACCCATGTAAGGCAGAACAATCGCCACCGTTCGAATGCCCGCGCCAGGCGGCTGACTTTTACCATCGGACAAGCGGTCATGGCAACGGGAACGGTCCTTGCGCATGCGCGCGCCGTCGCCTATAACTTCCGAAGACCGAGTGTTACCGTTTGCGCCCGTCGCCGGGCATTTGCCGCTGTATTGCACCACCGCAGTCCAATTAGTCGAAGGCAACAACCCAACGAGGAACATCTTGGATCTCGAAACCGTACGCGTCTTCATCATGACCCGAGGCATCGACCTCGGCACCAAGGTCGTCGGGGCGATCGTCTTGTGGATCGTCGGCCGTTGGCTCATCGGCATGATCACCGGTTTGCTGCGTAAGGTGTTGTCGCGCAACGGCCGGGTCGATCCCACGCTGGCGCATTATCTCGGCTCGATTCTCGGCGCATTGCTGAACCTGCTCCTGATCCTCGCAATCCTGCAGGTGTTCGGTGTACAAACCACTTCGTTCGCCGCGTTGCTCGCCGGCCTCGGCCTCGCCATCGGCACCGCCTGGGGCGGCCTGCTTGCTCACTTCGCCGCGGGCGTATTCATGCAGGTGTTGCGGCCGTTCAAGGTCGGCGATTTCGTCACCGCGGGCGGCGTTACCGGCACGGTCTCGGAACTGGGCCTGTTCGGCACCACCATCGTGACGCCGGACAACGTGACGACTATCGTCGGCAATAACAAGATCTTTTCCGACACGATCTCGAACTACAGCCTCCTGCCCGTGCGCCGCGTGGAGTTGACGGCGAAGATCGCCAACGGCGTCGATCCGACAGATGCGATGAACCGGTTGAAAGCGGCCGTCATGCAGATTCCGAACGTGGCCGAAAGTCCCGCACCGGACATCGAAGTGCTGAGCTTCACGCCGGAAGGCCCGCTGCTTTGCGTGCGGCCCTATGCGCACAATGAGAACTATTGGCAGGTCTATTTCGACACCAATCGCGCGATCATCCAGACGTTCAAGGAAGCAGGCTACCCGACGCCGGAAACGCCGCTGGCGCCGCGTGCGGTGAGCTGAGTGCTGTCGGGTAACGGGAATCGCGCCCGGCGGAACGACGCGGCTTTATCGCGTCGTCAATTGTCAAATTCATGAGATTCACAAGTACAAAGCAAAAACGGCGTCGTTCAGATTCACGACGCCGTTTTTTCATGTGGCTAAGTATTGCGGTGAAACGTCAGCGGCTATCTGCATTCGGCGCTTTCTTGCGCATCATCTTCCACAACGCGCCGAGCACGACCGGCACCACCGCCGCGCCGATACCCACCAGCACGATCACATTCAGATACTGGCGGATAAACGGAATGTTGCCGAAGAAATAACCGAGCAACGTCAGCAGCAACACCCAGAAAAGCGCGCCGACAAAGTTGAACAGCTGGAACCGGCTCACGGTCATTTCAGATGCGCCCGCAACGAACGGCGCGAAGGTGCGCACCACCGGAATGAAACGCGCCAGCACGATGGTTTTGCCGCCATGCTTCTCATAGAAATTGTGGGTCTTCTGCAGTGCGCTGCGATCGAGAAAGCGTTCGAGAAAAGGAATGTGCGAATTGAACACCCGCGGCCCGATGGCTCGCCCGATCATATAGTTGACGGTATTGCCGCTAATGGCCGCCACGAGCAGCAACACGATCAGCAAACCAATGTTCATTTCGCCGGTCGCGCAAAAAGCGCCGCCGATGAACAGCAGAGAATCGCCCGGCAAAAACGGCAGAACCACCAGCCCGGTTTCGCAGAACACGATCAGAAACAGCACCGCGTAGACCCAGGCGCCGTACACGTGAATAAAGTCTCCGAGGAACTTGTCGATGTGCAAGACAAGGTTGACGAAGTGTAGCAACGTGTCCAAAGAGAATCCTTTATTAAGCGAATGTGACGGTGGCGAAAACGGCCATACCAGCGGACCCGTTAGCGAGGGCGGCAAGCGCTCACTCGCCGCCGGAAATTGACCGCGTCATGATACAGAAAGTGCCCGGCGGCATTTAAAAATCTCCCGCGCTCCGGGGCGCTTGCGCGCGCCGCGAGCTCGCCGCGCCGAATCGCTATAATTTCGCCATGTCCGAATTCTCCGAAACGCCTGCCGACCTCGACGCCGCGCCCGCGGTCTCCGCCGCAGCGCCCGCGTTGCGCCCGTTGCGCGCGATCCAGCCCCTTCCCGATCAGCTGATCAGTCAGATCGCCGCCGGCGAAGTGGTCGAGCGGCCCGCCTCGGTCGTCAAGGAACTGCTGGAAAATGCGCTCGACGCGGGCGCGCAGTCGCTGCGCATCCTGCTCGACGAAGGCGGCGTCAAACGCATCTCGATCACCGACGACGGCTGCGGCATCCCCGAGAACGAACTCGCGCTGGCGCTGATGCGTCACGCAACCAGCAAAATCCGCTCGCTTGCCGAACTGGAAGCGGTCGCTACGCTGGGGTTCCGCGGCGAGGCGCTGGCCTCGATCGCCTCGGTCGCGCAGATGACCATCACGAGCCGCACGGCCGACGCGGCGCACGCGGTGCGCGTGGATGCGCAAACGGGCGTGCTGAGCCCCGCAGCCGGCACGCAGGGCACCACGATCGAAGTCCGCGAGTTGTACTTCAACACACCGGCGCGCCGCAAATTTCTGAAGAGCGAGCAGACCGAACTCGGCCATTGTCTCGAACAGATCCGCCGCGCCGCGCTGGCGCGGCCGGATGTCGCGATTTCGGTGCTGCATAACGGCAAGGCGGTCGAACACTGGAACGCCAGCGAGCCTCCCGTGCGGGTCGCGAAGATTCTCGGCGACACGTTCGCCACGGCCCATCTGCCGCTCGACGAATCCGCGGGACCGCTTGCCGTCTATGGTTGCGCGGGTCTGCCGACCGCGAGCCGCGGGCGTGCCGATCAGCAGTATTTCTTCGTCAACGGCCGCTTCGTGCGCGACAAGCTGCTCACGCACGCCGTGCGCGCCGCTTATGAAGACGTGCTGCATGGCGAGCGCTATCCGTCCTATGTGCTGTTCCTCGATCTGCCGCCTGAGGCAGTAGACGTGAACGTGCATCCGTCGAAAATCGAAGTGCGGTTCCGCGATTCGCGCTCGATCCACCAGTTCGTCTTCCACGCCGTGCAGCGCGCGCTGGCGCGGCATGCGGGCGCCTCGCCGGAAACGACGGCGGGCGGGCATGCGGCGCATCTGGAGCCGTCCGTCGGCGGGCCGGCTTCGTTTGGCGCGACGCCGCTGGGCGGCGCGGGCGTCGGCGGCGTCGGCTTCGGTGCTGGCAACGGTGCAGGCGGCTTGGGTGGCGCATCGGGCGGCGGCTTCGGATCGTCGTCGCAGCAGCCCGGCAATACCTGGATGCGCCAGGCGCGCATGACGCAAGGCACGCTGCCGGTTGCCCAACCGCTCGCGTTTTACGACGCACTCTTCGGCCGCAAAGAGACGAACGCGGGCACGGCCGAAGGCGCCACGCTTTTCGAGGCGCGCGATTCGGCCGCCGAAGCACCCTCGCCGTACAACGCGTCCGCACCCTACCCGGCGCCCGCTTTCCATGCCGCCGACGAGCAACCGCTCGGCTTCGCGCTCGGCCAGATCCACGGCATCTATGTGCTGGCGCAGAACGCGCACGGTCTGGTGATCGTCGATATGCACGCCGCGCACGAGCGCATTCTGTACGAGCAGTTCAAGAATGCGCTGGCCGATCGCACGATTGCCGTGCAACCGCTGCTGATCCCGCAGTCGATGCAGGCCGACCCAATCGAAATCGGCACGGTGGAAGAAGAACGCGACACGCTCGACGCACTCGGCTTCGATCTCGCCGTGCTGTCGCCGACCACACTCGCCATCCGCGCCGTACCGGCGCTGCTGAAAGACGCCGATCTGCAGGCGCTGGCGCGCGCGGTGCTCTCGGACCTGCATGCATTCGGCGGCTCGCGCGTACTGACCGAACGTCAGCACGAACTGCTCGGCACGCTCGCCTGCCATCATGCGGTGCGCGCTAACCGGCGTCTGACGCTCGACGAAATGAACGCGCTGCTGCGTCAGATGGAGGCCACCGAGCGCGCCGATCAATGCAATCACGGACGTCCCACGTGGTATCAGTTGACGCTGTCCGATCTCGATCGGCTGTTCATGCGTGGTCAGTGACGTGACGCCGCTGCAACGCGCGCCGGGTTGCCTATGACTTCACGCATAGCCACGACAATCCCGTGCCTGCTCGGCCCGACCGCATCCGGCAAAACCGCCGCTGCGCTGGCGCTCGCCGCACGGCATCCGGTGGAAATCATCAGTGTCGATTCGGCGCTGGTCTATCGCGAGATGGATATCGGCACCGCCAAACCGACCGCCGAAGAGCGTGCGGTGGCGCCGCATCATCTGATCGATATCGTCGATCCCACCGGCAGCTATTCCGCTGCGCAGTTTCGCGCCGACACCTTGCGGCTGACCGGCGAGATCCACGCGCGCGGGCGCCTGCCGTTGCTGGTCGGCGGCACCATGCTGTACTACAAGGCGCTCACCCAGGGACTCAACGATCTGCCGGCCGCCGACGCCGACCTGCGCGCCACACTCGACGCCGACGCCGCACGCGAGGGCTGGCCGGCCATGCATGCGCGGCTTGCCGCTGTCGATCCCGTGACGGCTGCGCGCCTCGCGCCGAACGATTCGCAGCGGATTCAGCGGGCGCTTGAGGTCTTTATGCTGACCGGGCAAGCCATGTCCGCCTTGCTGGCCGCGCCTGCCCGAGTGGATGACGCCGCAGCCGCGTGGCGCTTCGTGCCGATTGCGCTGGAGCCGTCCGATCGCGGCGTGCTCCACGCGCGCATCGAGAAACGCTTCGATGCGATGCTGGCCAGCGGTTTCGTCGATGAAGTGGTGAAGTTGCGCGAACGCGGCGACTTATCGCCCGAGATGCCGTCCATGCGTTGCGTGGGCTACCGGCAAGTCTGGGAATATCTGGACGGCGCCGTCGACTATTCGACCATGCGCGATAAGGGTGTCTTTGCGACCCGGCAGTTGTGCAAGCGGCAGCTCACATGGCTGCGAAGCATGACAGAGCGAGTGGTGGTGGACTGCTGCGATCCGCACGCGACGGGGCGGGTGCTTGAAGCGATTGAAGCGTTGCTTTGAAACTTTGCTGCGTTGAAGCTTTAAACCCGCGCGGCGCCGGCTAATCGCACGCCACGCGGTCTAACAAGCCTTTAGACCACTACGGTCTGAGCCTCACCGGCCGCGCTTTCGCGAATCACGCCGATCTTCCAGACCTGCTCGCCGGCTGCGGACAGCAGACCGATTGCCGCATCGGCATCCGCAGCCGACACCACCACGGCCATGCCGATCCCGCAGTTGAACACGCGGTGCATTTCCGCGTCCGCCACGCCACCGTGTTTCTGCAGCCACGAAAACAGCGGCGGCAACGGCCAGCCACGATGATCCAGCTCAGCCGTCAGGCCTTCACGCAACACGCGCGGAATGTTCTCGACCAGCCCGCCGCCCGTGATGTGCGCCATGCCCTTCACCGCGATCTGCTGCATCAGCGCCAGCAGCGGCTTCACGTAAATATGTGTGGGCGCCATCAGCGCGTCGGCGAGCGAGCGGCCGTCGAAATCCGCGTTCAGATCAGGCTGCGCACGCTCGATGATCTTGCGCACCAGCGAAAAACCATTCGAATGAATGCCGCTCGAAGCCAGGCCCAGCACCACGTCGCCGGGAGCGATCGTGCTGCCGTCGATAATCTTGCTCTTTTCCACCGCGCCGACCGCGAAACCGGCCAGATCGTACTCGCCGTCCGGGTACATGCCCGGCATTTCCGCCGTCTCGCCGCCGATCAGCGCGCAACCCGACAGTTCGCAGCCGTACGCGATCCCCTTCACCACCGTTGCCGCCGTGCCGACGTCCAGCTTGCCGCAGGCGAAGTAATCCAGGAAGAACAGCGGCTCCGCGCCCTGCACGAGAATGTCGTTCACGCTCATCGCCACCAGGTCCTGGCCGACTGTGTCGTGCTTGTTCAGCTGAAAAGCGAGGCGCAGCTTGGTGCCGACGCCGTCGGTGCCGGACACGAGCACCGGCTCCTTATACTTCTTCGGCACTTCGAACAGCGCGCCGAACCCGCCGATGCCGCCCAGCACGCCGTCGCGCATCGTCTTTTTGGCAAAGGGCTTGATTGCGTCGACAAGGGCGTCGCCCGCGTCGATGTCCACGCCGGCGTCGCGATACGACAAACCTTGGGCCGAATCAGTTGAATTCGGGGCGGATTTCGGTTGATTCATGGGGACGAGCTCGAAGGTCGGTAAAATGCGATTTTACCCGATGCCGGCCCTCTGGCTGGAATTTGAATCATCCGGTCCGACGACACCTGGGAAACAACCTTGCAAGAAAACTCCTCGATTCTGACGCCTGTCCAGCGCCGCGCCTTCACCTGGCTAGCCATTGCGCTAGGCATCGGCATTCTGCTCTGGCTGCTGAGTCCGGTCCTCACGCCGTTTCTGCTCGGTGCGATTCTCGCGTACATTCTGCAGCCGGGCGTCGCGTGGATGGTGCGCCGGCGCGTGCCGCGCGGTCTGGCCGCCTTGCTGATGATGCTGCTCTTCACGCTGCTGATGACACTGCTCGTCCTGCTGGTGCTGGCCGTCGTGCAGAAAGAAGGGCCGCAGCTGCGGCAGCAGGTGCCGGTGCTGTTCGCGCATGTGAACGCGTGGCTGCAACCCAAGCTGGCCTTGCTGGGACTGGCCGATTCGCTCGATTTCGCCAGCATCCGCGATCTCGTGATGGGGCAGCTCGAAGGCAGCGCGCAGACCGTCGCGCTGTATGCATGGACCTCCATCCGCACGAGCGGCAATGTGATGATAACGGTGGTCGGCAACGTGGTGATGGTGCCGCTCGTGCTGTTCTACCTGCTGTACGACTGGAACCGCATGCTCGCCCGCATGCAGACCGTGGTGCCGCGCCGCTGGCTCGACAAGACGCTGCAACTCGCGCACGACATGGACCAGATGCTGTCGCAATACCTGCGCGGCCAGTTGCTCGTGATGGGCGTGCTCGCCGCATACTACGCAATTGCGCTGAGCCTCGCGCGCTTCGAGATCGCGTTGCCGGTCGGCATCTTTACAGGACTCGCGGTGTTCATCCCGTACATCGGTTTTGCGACCGGTCTCGCGTTGGCGCTCCTCGCGGCGCTGCTGCAATTCGGCGACTGGTACGGCTTCGGCGCGGTTGCGCTGATCTACGGTGTCGGCCAGATCCTGGAGAGCTTTTTTCTCACGCCGCGCCTCGTAGGCGAACGGATCGGCCTGCACCCGCTCGCGGTGATCTTCGCGTTGCTCGCGTTCGGGCAGCTGTTCGGCTTTTTCGGCGTATTGCTGGCACTGCCGGTCAGCGCGATTCTGTCGGTCGCCACGCGCGAGTTGCGGCAAAGCTATCTGGCGAGCTCGCTTTATAAGAACTGACTGCCTGTTGACTATTCCGGCCCGTGCTGCGGGCCGCTTGCGGCCCAAGCCTCATTTTCGGCATTAACCTACTGTGCTTCGTCAACTGACGCTCGATCTCGGCACCCCGCCGCCATCGACATTCGACAATTTCTTCGCCGGCGCCAACGCCGAGCTGGTCACGCGCTTGCGTGAGCTCGACAACGCGCTGGCGGCCGGGCCGGTCGCCGATCGCACTTTCTACATCTGGGGCGAGTCCGGCAGCGGCCGCACGCACCTGTTGCAGGCGCTCGTGCACGAAGCGCCGCCGGGGCACGCACGCTTCGCCGGCCCGCAGAGCAGCCTCGCCGCCTTCAGCTTCGACCCCCGCGTCGCCCTCTATGCGATCGACGATTGCGACGCCCTGTCGGCCGCGCAGCAGATCGCCGTCTTCAACCTGTTCAACGAAGTGCGCGCGCATCCCACCAGCGCACTGGTCGCCGCGGGCAACGCGCCGCCCATCGGCATGACGGTACGCGAGGATTTGCGCACGCGCCTCGGCTGGGGCCTCGTGTTCCATCTCACGCCGCTGCCGGACGAAGACAAGGCCGCGGTGCTCAAACACGCGGCGCGCGAGCGCGGCATCATGCTCGCCGACGACGTGCCGGCCTACCTGCTCACGCACTTTCGCCGCGACATGCCGAGCCTGATGGCGCTGCTCGACGCGCTCGACCGCTTCTCGCTCGAACAGAAACGCGCGGTCACGCTGCCGCTGTTGCGCACCATGCTGGCTTCGCCCGACGCCGAAGAACGGCGCGGCGGGCCCGCCTCATCCGCTTCATCCGCCTCACCCGCCGCTTCAAGTAAAATAGGCCCCCATGGCTAACCTCGCACTCTTCGATCTCGACCACACGCTCATCCCCACCGACAGCGACCACGAATGGGGCCGCTTCATGGTGAAACACGGCATGGTCGACGCCGAAAACTTCGCCCGTGAAAATGACCGCTTTTTCGCCGACTACAAAGCCGGCAAGCTCGACATTCACGCCTATCTGATCGCCATGCTCACGCCGCTTTCCAGATACACGCGCGCGCAGCTCGCCGACTTTCACGCGCAGTACATGCACGAAGTCATCAAGCCGGCAATCTTCCCCGCCGCGCTGGAACTGGTGAAGCAGCACCGCGAAGCCGGCGACCTCTGCTGCGTGGTCACCGCCACCAACGAATTCATCACCCGGCCGATCGCGCAGGCATTCGGCGTCGACACGCTGATCGCCTGCGAAGCGGAAACCGTCGACGGCGAGCCGCATTCGCCGTACACCGGCCGCCCCACCGGCACGCCGAGCTACAAGGAAGGCAAGATCGTGCGCACCGAAGCGTGGCTCGCCTCGCTCGGCAAGACGTGGAGCGACTTCGAGCACAGCTATTTCTATAGCGATTCGCACAACGACATCCCGCTGCTCGAAAAAGTCACGGACCCGATCGCGACCAATCCCGACGACACATTGCGCGCCCATGCGCAGGCCAAAGGCTGGCGCATCCTCGAACTCTTCCAACCCTCGTGATCAAAAAATTTATCCGCAAGCTATTCGGCCAGGACACGGCACCCGCTGACGACACCCTGCCCGCCGAAGCCGAAGCAGACCAAACCGGCCACGCACCGGCGCGCACTCCGTCAGGCGCGAGCAAAGCGCGCCGCAAGCCGGCCCGCTCCAGCGCGCCCGCGAAAGCGGTGCGCGACCCGGACGTGCCGGTCATCATTCCGCACGACGTGCATGGCATCGACCAGGCGCTGATCTCGAGGAACGCGATTCGCGTGACCGAGGGTCTGCAACAGGCCGGCCACCGCGCGTTCATCGTCGGCGGTGCGGTGCGCGATCTACTGCTCGGCATCAAGCCGAAAGACTTCGACGTTGCGACCGACGCCACGCCCGAACAGGTGCAGAAGCTGTTCCGCCGCGCGCGCATCATCGGCCGCCGGTTTCAGATCGTGCACGTGCAGTTCGGCCAGGAGATCATCGAGACCTCCACGTTCCGCGCGCTGGTCGATCCGCCTGCGGCAGACGCCGCGCCGCCGCGCCGCCTGAAACGCGACGAGCTCGACCGCCGCACGCATGCGGTGGACGCAAGCGGCCGCGTGCTGCGCGACAACGTGTGGGGCGAACAGCACGAAGACGCTACGCGCCGCGACTTCACGATCAACGCGATGTATTACGATCCGGCCACGCAAACCGTGCTGGATTATCACAACGGCATGGCCGACATGCGCGCACGCCTGTTGCGCATGATCGGCGACCCGGCCACGCGCTACCGCGAAGATCCGGTGCGCATGCTGCGCGTGGTGCGTTTCGCGGCGAAGCTCGACTTCGAGATCGAGGACAGCACCCGCGAGCCGATCGCCGGCATGGCCGATCTGATCAACAACGTGCCCGCCGCGCGTCTCTTCGACGAGATGTTGAAGCTGATGCTCTCGGGCCATGCGCTCGCGTGTCTGAAACGTCTGCGCCAGGAAGGCCTGCATCATGGCCTGCTGCCTCTGCTCGACGTGGTGCTCGAACAGCCCATCGGCGAGAAATTCATCACGCTCGCGCTGAACAACACGGATGCCCGCGTGCGCGCCGGCAAGCCAGTGTCGCCGGGCTTCCTGTTCGCCACGCTGTTGTGGCACGACGTGCAGCAGCGCTGGCAAAAATTTGAAGCGAACGGCGAATATCCCGTGCCCGCCCTGCATCGTGCGATGGACGAAGTCCTCGACATGCAAACGGAGAAACTCGCGATCCACAAGCGCTTCTCGTCGGACATGCGCGAGATCTGGGGGCTGCAATTGCGTCTCGAGAAACGCTCCGGAAGAAGTGCGGTGAAGCTGCTGGAACACCAAAGATTTAGAGCGGGGTATGATTTCCTCCTGTTGCGCTGCGAATCAGGCGAACTCGATGAGTCGGTCGGTGCGTGGTGGACGGAGTTCATAGAAGGAGACATCGCCGCCCGTGAGACATTGCTCACGCAAGGCGGGAAGGACCGAAGCCCCAGAAAACGACGGCGGCGCAGCAGTGGCGCCAGAAACCGCAAACCGGGCGACGGATTGGAGGGCGGCACGCCAGCCGAACGCACAGCCGACGAAGCAGGCCATGACGGCCCGCGCGAAGACTGACACAGCGTTCACTGAAGCCGTCGAACGACAGTTGCAGGAAGTTATGCCATGACGGTTGCTTATCTCGGCCTCGGCGCGAATCTCGGGGACGCGCGCCAGACCCTGAAAGACGCGGTGGTGTGCCTCGCACAACAGCACACCATCACCGTGCTCGCCAAGTCGAGCCTGTATCGCACTGCCCCGATCGACGCGGGCGGTGACGACTATTTCAACTGCGTCGTGAAGGTCGATACGACGCTCCCCGTGCGGCATCTGCTTGCGCTATGCCACAAGATCGAGCACCAGTTCGGCCGCGAGCGGCCGTTCCGCAACGCGCCGCGCACGCTCGACCTGGACATCCTGCTATTCGGCGATCAATCGATCGACGAAGCCGATCTCATCGTGCCGCATCCTCGCCTGATCGAACGCGCTTTTGCGCTCGTGCCGCTCGTCGAGATCGACTCCGCCTTGATCATTCCGCAACACGGCCGCGTCGAGGCGCTGCTCAGTAAGGTGAGCGACCAACGCATCGAGAAGGTGAAAGGATCTTGCCAGTGTCCTATGCTCAATGCATTGACCGCCGGTGAAGACGCTGCCGGCAAGGGCCGCTGCGAATGAATTCATCGCCGCTCACCGTCACGGCGCCGCAGTTGCGGCCGCCGTTCGGCTATCTCGCGATCGAAGGGCCGATCGGCGTCGGCAAGACGTCGCTCGCACGGCGCCTTGCGCAGCGCTGGTCGATGCAGGAACTGTTCGAACGCCCGCAAGACAATCCATTTCTCGAACGCTTTTACCGCGACACCGCGCGTTACGCGTTGCCCACGCAATTGCACTTCGCCTTGCAGCGCGCGCAGCAGGCTCAGGACGTGAGCGCGGCGCACCTGTCGGGCACGCCGCTGATCGCCGATTTCATGACGCAGAAGAACGACATCTTCGCGCGTCTGACGCTGCAGGAAGACGAGTGGCAACTGTATCGCGCGCTTGCCGCGCGGCTCGAAGTCAGCGCGCCCGCGCCTGACTTCGTGGTCTATCTGCAGGCGAGCCCCGAGGTGCTGTTTGCGCGCATCCAGAAGCGCGCGGTGCCTATGGAGCTACAGATTTCCGACGCCTATCTGCACGCGCTGTGCGACGCGTACAACGAGTTCTTCTATCACTACGACCGCACGCCCGTGCTGACGGTCAACGCCGAACACCTGAATCCGCTCGACTCGGACGCGGACCTTGCGCTGCTTGCCGAACGCATTGAAACCATGCGCGGCCGCAAGGAATTCTTTGTCAAAGGCACGTCGCTCTGAGCGGCGCGGCCACCTCTTTTTTCTCAACGGATTGACCCATGACCTATTTGCAGGAAGCGAGCCGGAACGCCGTCACCGTGCCGAAACTGCAGGCAATGCGCGACGCCGGCGAAAAAATCGCCATGCTCACCTGTTACGACGCGAGCTTTGCCGCGCTGCTGGATCGCGCGGGTGTCGACGTGCTGTTGATCGGCGATTCGCTCGGCAATGTGCTGCAAGGCCAGACCACTACCCTGCCCGTGTCGCTTGCCGACATCGCATATCACACGGCTAGCGTGGCGCGCGCGCGGCCCGCGGCGCTGATCGTGGCCGACTTGCCGTTCGGCACTTACGGCACGCCGGAAGATGCCTTCAGAAGCTCGGCCGAATTGATGCGTGCCGGCGCGCAGATGGTGAAGCTCGAGGGCGGCGAATGGCTCGCGGACACAGTGCGCTTCCTGGTGGAGCGCTCGATTCCCGTGTGCGCGCACGTCGGCCTTACGCCGCAATCCGTGCATGCATTCGGCGGCTTCAAGGTGCAAGGCAAGACCGAGGCTGGTGCGACGCAGTTGCTGCGCGACTCGCTCGCCGTGCAGGCGGCCGGCGCGCAACTGATCGTGATGGAAGCAATTCCGACGCTGCTCGCAAGCGACGCCACGAAGCAACTGCGCATTCCGACGATCGGCATTGGCGCGGGTCTGGATTGCTCGGGTCAGGTGCTGGTGCTGCACGACATGCTGGGCATTTTCCCCGGCAAACGCCCGCGCTTCGTGAAGGATTTCATGCAGGGGCAACCGAGTATTCTGGCGGCCGTGGAAGCGTATGTCGCCGCGGTGAAGGACGGTTCGTTTCCCGGACCGGAGCACACGTTCTGAGTTTCAACCGATAGGAAATCGGACAAAACGGGCCTTTTCGCACCCATTTTGGTTTGCATCCGGGATCTCATCTCATGCAAAGCCGGCCGTCTTTCTTCGTCTACCTTTTGACGCGGCACTGGACCGGTTGGATGGACCGACTGCTGCATGTTCTTCGTGGCTGAAATGCCGGCGGGGCGAGGCAAAGCCTTCCCGCCCGCCCGTAGCGTCTAATCGCTCAGTCCACGAGCCGCGCCGGCACGGCGCCTCGCAGCGCGTTGCACACCATCAGCGCTTCGGCGTTTTGCAGATCGGCGCGGGTCAGCACACGTTCGGCCGCTTGCAGGCCCGACGCTTCGTCAAGCAGAACGCTGCGCATCACGCCGGGCAATACGCCCGACGCAAGCGGCGGAGTCCACCAGCGCCCCGCCAACTTCACGAAGACATTCGACCGGCCGCCCTCGGTTAACTCGCCTTGCGCGTTAAAGAACAGCGTGTCGAACGCGCCCTTCGCTTCGGCTTCGCGCCAGCCACGATCGTATTCGGCGCGACGTGTGGTTTTGTGGCGCAGTAGCAGGTCGCCGGCGTCGGTTGCAGGGAAAGCATGATCGGGCCCAAGCAACACGCCGACAGTCGATTCAGCTAACGGCGCCAGCACCGCCGCGGTGATTCGCGCCGTGCCGTTTTTGCCCAGCGCAAGCCGCATACGATGCGGAGTATTTGCGGGCAGCGACGCACACTTCGCCGCGACCTCGGCGCCAATGACGTTTGCGTCGTCGAGTTTGAAGCCGAGCGCCGCAGCGCTCGACGCGAGTCGCGCCAGATGGCGCGATAGATGCCGCACGCCCTCTTCGCGCGTTGCATACATCGTTTCGAAGAGCTCGAAACCCGGCTCGGCGTTGGTCAGAAAGCGGGCTTTCAATTGACACTCCGCGTATTCGTCGGCGGCGACGCTGTCGAGCACGATGCCCGCACCAATGCCCATCCTGCCTTTCAGTTGACCGTTTTGCGCCCAGCGGCTCAACGTCAACGTGCGAATCGCGACGGAGAGGCAGAAATCGCCACAAGCGGTTTCGTTCGCAGCGGAGGCGGGTGTGTCCGCACCCGTGGCGTCGGCGGTCGCTGAGGGCGCATCCAGCCAGCCAATGGCGCCGGTATAGAGCCCACGCGGCGTGCTTTCGAGTTCATCGATCAATTGCATCGTGCGATGCTTCGGCGCACCCGTGATCGATCCACAGGGAAACAGCGCGCGCAGCAGCCCGGCGAACGAGGTGCCGGGCCGCAGCATCGCATGCACCGTCGAGGTCATCTGCCAGACCGTCGCATAGGGCTCGACCGAAAAGAGCGCGGGCACCTTGACCGAGCCGGTTTGGGCCACGCGCGACAGATCGTTGCGCAACAGATCGACGATCATCACGTTTTCGGCGCGGTTTTTCGGATCGTGGCCGAGGAATTCGGCCGCGCTCCGGTCAACCGCCGGGTCGTCCGAGCGCGGCGCCGTGCCTTTCATCGGCCGCGCATGCAACATCGCGCCCTGCTTTTCAACGAAGAGTTCCGGCGAGCACGACAGCACCCAATCACCAGCCGGCAATGCGATGAGCGCACCGTACCGTACCGGCTGACGCGCTCTCAGCCGCCGATACAGCGCCGTGGGCGAGCCGAACACATCGAAGCCGAGCCGATACGTGTAGTTGACTTGATACGATTCGCCCGCCTGCAGGGCCGCGTGGATCGCGCCGATCGCCGCGTTGAACTGCGCCGGATCGACGCTCGCGCGCACGTTGGCCGTGCCCGCCACCGAAGGTTCGACCGCGCCTTCGTCGCGCGCCATTAGCCACGCGCCGACCTGTTCTCGCGAACGCTTTTCACAATGTTCGAACAATAAAAAACGCAGCGTGGCATCGCCACGCTGCGTTTTCAGAGACCGGTGCGACTTTATATCGAGAAGATTCCGGCCGAACTCATAGTCGGCGAGCACGACGGCATGCAAGCCACGCCGCGTTTGCGCAGCCACGCTCTCGCACACGGCTTCGAGTTGCGCGGCTTGCGTACACACCCGCTCATGCACAAAACCCGTGTACAGACGACTCGAGGGGCGCGCCGCCGTTGCGTCGCAATCGTCGAGCAACGCAAAAACCGCGCTGTGCTCATCTGCCGTCATACCGACCGCCAAGTTCAAACTGTCATTAATCGAAGAAGCTCTTCACCCGGTCGAACCAGCTTTTGCTTTGCGGGCTATGCCGCGAGCCGCCCTCAACGAGCGCCTTCTCGAACTGCTTGAGCAGATCGCGCTGCGGCTCGGTGAGCTTGACCGGCGTTTCGACCTGCACGTGCACGTACAGATCGCCGGCAATACTCGAACGCAACCCCTTGATGCCCTTGCCACGCAGACGGAACGTCTTACCCGACTGCGTGCCCTCCGGCACGGTAAAGCTGGCGCGGCCCGCGAGCGTCGGCACCTCGATCTCGCCGCCGAGTGCCGCGGTGGTGAACGGAATCGGCATCTGGCAGTGCAGATCGTCGCCGTCGCGCTCGAACACCGAGTGCTGCTTGATGTGAATCTCGACGTACAGGTCGCCCGACGGCCCGCCGTTGATACCCGGCTCGCCGTTGCCGGCCGAACGGATCCGCATGCCGTCGTCGATTCCTGCCGGGATCTTCACTTCCAGCGTCTTGGTTTCCTTCACCTTGCCCGCGCCGTGGCAATGGCCGCACGGGTCGGGAATGTAGGTGCCGGTGCCGTGGCACTTCGGGCAGGTTTGCTGAATGCTGAAGAAGCCCTGAGACATCCGCACCGAACCCGAACCGCTACAGGTCGGGCAGGTTTCCGGCTTGGTGCCGGGCTTGGCGCCCGAACCGTGGCAGACCTCGCACGACACCCAGCTCGGCACGCGAATCTGCGTGTCGTAGCCGTGCGCGGCCTGTTCCAGCGTGATTTCCATGCTGTAGCGCAGATCGGCGCCGCGATACACCTGCGGGCCCGCGCGGCCGCCACCGCCGCGTGCGGCGCCACCGGCCGCCTGGCCGAAGATGTCGCCGAAAATATCGCCGAATGCATCGGCAAAACCGCCAAAACCTTGTGCGCCGGCACCGCCCATGTTCGGATCGACACCCGCGTGGCCGTACTGATCGTACGCGGCACGCTTTTGCGAGTCCGAGAGCATTTCATAGGCTTCCTTCACCTCTTTGAAATGCCCTTCCGCATCCTTGTTGCCCGGATTGCGGTCAGGGTGGTGCTTCATCGCCAGCTTGCGATAAGCCTTCTTGATTTCGTCGTCGCTCGCGTTCTTTGCGACGCCCAGAACCTCGTAGTAATCCCGTTTCGCCATATCGGTTCAACGCCACTCGCGCAATGCGACGCGGTGGCTCCTCT
>Ga0255336_101102_pt1 | contig 24218 bp, 25 predicted proteins | sample MeOH1_35cm_T3_17_FD_189102 | JGI IMG/M metagenome (GOLD analysis project Ga0255336, IMG submission 189102) | Sandy soil microbial communities from University of British Columbia, Vancouver, Canada - MeOH1_35cm_T3_179 | ecosystem: Engineered > Artificial ecosystem > Sand microcosm > Unclassified ...
AGAATTTATTCTGGGCCTTTGGCTATAATACATTAGGTATACCTGTTGCTATGGGTGTGCTGTACCTCTTTGGAGGACCACTATTAAATCCAATTATTGCCGCAGCAGCTATGAGTTTCAGCTCTGTATCAGTTTTATTAAATGCATTAAGGCTTAAAGGCTTTAAACCAGTTAGATAAATATTTTAATATTTATATATAAAATTTTAATGAGGTTAAAGTCCTAAATGGACTTTAACGAGTAGTTTACTAGCGGAAGCGAGTAGTTTTAAACTACTCAGTGTTCCGACTAAAAGGAGGAAAATACAATGAAAAAGAAAATATTAGTTGAAGGAATGAGTTGTGGACACTGCGTTAATCACGTTAAGGAAGCATTAAGCGAGCTTAATGGAGTAACTAGTGTAGATGTGAACTTAGCTTCTAAAACAGCAATACTTGAAGCTTCTGTAGATGTAAAGGATGAAGATATAAAATTTGCTATAGATGATGCAGGGTATGAAGTAGCAGGAATAGAAGTACTATAGTTTATAGAGGAGCTTTGGTAATTAATTTTATCAAAGCTCTTTTATCTTTTAATTAATTGAAATTAATACCCTTGATTTTATTTTACTAACAATTCCATATTTCATTAGAAATTTTATATAATATTTCATAGTCATCACCAAAGGTACATATTGAATTGCAATTTTCATTAAAAAAATATGTACTTCTTCATAAAATATCAATAAATTTGTTGTATAATAAATAATATAAGAGAAATCAGATGATAAATACAGCTAAGGGGGACGTAACTAAATGAAGAAAATTCTAAATATTGCTTTATTTGCTGCAATAACTTTACTATTAACAATATTTAATAGTAATAAGGCTTATGCAGTTCAAACGGTAAGGTTTGCGGGTGCTGATAGGTATGAGACTTCTCTGCAGGTTTCTAAAAGTAATTGGCAAACCTCTGATTATGTTTTTATTGCTTCGGGCAAAGATTTTCCTGATGCCCTATGTGCTACTCCGCTAGCTAAAAAATTTAATGCACCAATTATTTTAATTGATGGAAGTAATTTAAATAGCGACACTATAAATGAATACAAGAGATTATCAGTTAAAACTGTTTATATAATTGGTGGAACTGGAGTAGTATCACAAAGTGTAGAAAATGCTACTAAAAATCTTGGAATCAATGTTATTAGATTAGGTGGTAAAGATAGATATGAAACTTCTTTAATGGTTGCTAAAGAAATAGGTACAAGCACTAAAATAGCTTTAGTAACAGGAGAATCTTTTCCAGATGCCATTTCAGTAGCAACTCCTGCAGCTTTAGAAGGCATGCCAATATTATTGACAGGCAAGGCTTATATTGATGCAAGAATTAAACAATTTATACTTTCTTCTCCGCGAGATAAAGTATATGGAATAGGTGGAACTGGTGTAATCAGCGATACTATTTTAAATCAATTTTCAAATTCTAAGAGATTATCAGGTTTAACTAGAATTGAAACAAATTTAGCTGTTATAAATGAATTTTCTTCAGATTTAAATTTTAGTAATATGTTTATTGCTTCTGCATTAGATTTCCCTGATGGATTATCCGGATCAGCGGCAGCAGCCTTAACTTCCTCACCGGTATTTTTATTGGATAAGGATAATTTAACTCAATCAATAAACTATATTGCATCAAAAATTGATGCAAATACCAGCTTTAAAATTTTAGGGGGAATAGGTGCTATAAGTTCTAAAATTGAGCAGCAGCTTCAGCTGCTTAAGAATAAAACTGTTGTAATTGATCCAGGACATGGAGGCTATGACGTAGGTGCAGTAGGTCCAACTGGCATTAGAGAAAAGGATGTAAATCTAGCTGTTGCCTTAAAATTAGGTGCACTGCTTCAGTCACAAGGTATTAATGTTATATATACAAGAATAGATGATAATGTTTCTTGGACAAATGATATTCATAATGATTTACAAACAAGATGTGATATAGCCAATAATGTTAATGCAGACTTTTTTGTAAGCATTCACAGCAATTCCTCTGATAGCAGTTCAGCAGTGGGTACAGAAACCTACTATTCAACAGTAAAACCAAGTGATAGCTCCTTAGCCAAAATAATGCAGGATAATTTAGTTGCAGAAAACAATTTACTTAACAGGGGTGTAAAAAGCGCAAACTTTTATGTTTTAAATAATACAAAAATGCCTTCAGTTCTTGTTGAGCTCGGATTTATTAGTAATCCAAATGAAGAAAAACTTTTAGATAGTCCAGATTTTCAAACAAAGAGTGCAAATGGACTTGCCAAAGGAATTATGACAATCTTAGGAATGTAAGGTTAAAATACTAAATAAAAAAACGTCCTTAAATTTAGGACGTTTTTTGTTTGTATAAATTATTATTGGCCAAGATACTTATTTCTGATTGTTTCAATATCTGCAGTCTTTAAATTATCAACTACTTCAATTATACCAAGGACACCATTATCTTTAAGAATTGCATATCCACCAGCTTTTTTTGGACTAAATTCAACAACATTTATTCCTTTCTTTGCAGTAAAGGAACTAATTTCATTACCTGTATTTGCATCTACAATTAGATATTTTCCTTCAGCATTATCAAAAGCACTTAAGTCAAAGGTTAGTTTTGTATTTAAAAGGCTTCCAGTTACAACAATTAACGGCTGAAGTTCATAACCTTTTCCCTTAAATGTAGCACTTTGATATTTTCCAGCTACAATTGCCTTATTTACTAAGGCTATGGTTGGAACTTTTGTAATATCACTGCCATAGATGCTAGGCTGACTAGAAGCTCCAGAGCCTGAAGCAGAACCGCTATCAGTAACAGGACCTGCACAGCAGCTTGGGCCGGTACTAGCTGGTGGTAAAGATGGATCAGCTTTTGAGGTATCTACGGTATCAAGTTTATCAACAACTTTTATTACACCTCTTATCATACCCATCCAGCAGCTAAAGTTTATATCCTTATCACCAGGGGTAAATTCTATAATATTTTCTCCGCTTTTTAATTTTTGCTGCTTATTTAAAGCTTGTATTACAATATTATTATTACAAGAATTAAGCTGCTGTCCATCAATTATCCACTTTACAGGTATATTCTTTTGAACATAAAAGGCATTAGGTGTATAACCATTGTTATTAGCAACCATATTTATAATTTGAACTCCATCTTTAATTGTAGCTTTAGAAACATTTGCATTAGAAGCACCAGAGGATGAGGAATTTCCACCAAATAAGCCTTTTGAGCTACTGGCAAATGCTGTAATTGGGTTAAGATTTATACCTGCTAATGTTAGACCTCTATTACCCATAATTAACCCAAGAACTATAATAAGAACTCCGCTAAATTTTAAAATCTTCTTTGTATAGCCTTTACTTAGAAGCCCTGACAATGCACCAAAGGTTAACATAAGAGGCACAGTTCCTATAGAAAACATAAACATTGATAAAGCACCTTTTGTAGCGCTTCCTGTACCAAGTGCAAAAAGCTGCATAGTTTGTAGAGGGCCGCAGGGCATAAGGCCATTTAAGAGTCCAACAATAAAAGGAGAGCCAGAATTATTCTTAACTTTACATGCAGCATGAGGAAGCTTAATATGAAACTTTCTAAAGGCACTAAATCCTGCCATATTAAAGCCCATTATAATCATAAAGGCTCCGGCAAATACCTGCATTGCAGCTTTTGCGGTAATTGAAAATGAAAATACCGAACCAAGTGCACCAACTATTCCTCCGAGTATGGTATATGATATAACTCTTCCTAAATTATATAATGCAGCAGGTATTATAGCTTCAATTTTATTGGTACTTTCTTTTGATAAACTCTGAGAAAGCATAATTCCCCCACACATTCCAACGCAATGCAAGGATGTAAGCAGTCCAACTACAAAAAGAACAGCATATGATGCATTAACAAGCTTTGCATCCATATCAAAACCGCTGGTTTTTAACCCAAGCAGCACTACAGCAGCAACTATTATAAATATTCCCATGAATTTATAATCATTTGAGCTTTGCGTACTGTAGCCAGCATTTTTTATAGCAGCTTTAATTTTACTCTGATTACATAATTCATCATTATATTCAATTTCAGCAAATTGGCCACTATAATTAGCTTTTGCATTAATTACCCCATCTAATTTTTTTACAGCTCTTTCTACTCGGTTTTCGCAAGAGGTACAGGTCATTTCATAAACTTTAATTTTTTCTTTTCTAATACTCACTGAATTCCCTCCAATATGTACTTACAAAATAAATTATGTTCTATTCTATAAGCAAATAAAATTTTATTATTTATTTTGTTTTTTATTAATGTATACTTTAAGAAAAATAAAATAAGTCGAAATTATTATTTCAATAATAATATATCAAATAAATGTGTTGATATTATGAAGATAAATTAGATTGAAATATATAAATTATTACCCAATATAGATATAATAATAAAGAGAAGCTTCGATAATAAAACAAGCTTCTCTTTATTATAAAAAAAATTAAACTGAGGGGATATAAAATATTAAGCATTAAGTTCTTGCTTAATATTTTACAAACAGATAATATCAATAAAATGTGTAGGAAATATGAAGAAAAAACATTTTTAGTTCTTCATATGTTCTTCATATGAGAAATATACAATGTAAATACAGAATATATTTATTTGAATAAAAGATAGTTATACAAGGAGGATTTATATGAATAGCCATGAAGATCACAAAGGAAACCAAGGAGCTCACAAACACAGTCCATTAAAGCATATGTTACATATGATTCTTTGCTGTGGATTGCCTATAGTAATTGTGGGATTTTTGCCACTTATAACAAAGTTTAGCCCAAGTGCGGGTAGTGTAATTGGAAGAATAGTACCATTTTTATGCCCATTAATGATGCTTTCAATGATACCAATGATGTTTGGCGGTAGCAAGAAAGAAGACTGCTGTGATAATGAAAAAAAGATGCTCAATAATAATAGAGCTGTTGAGTTAAACAAAACAATAGAACTAAATAAACCTACGGAATAATTAAAATACTTATTATACAAAATAATGATGTAATTGGTGATAAACACAAAAAATATCTTATAATCAAAACAAGCTGTAGAAACATGTATAAATATTAGCATATTCCTACAGCTTGTTTCTTATTAACTATTATTTATCTTTTAATATGGTTCTTCTTTTAATATATTCTTCTTCACTTATTTCTTCGGTAGCAAATCTTTTATCTAAAATATCCAATGGTATGTTTGAATATTCATTTTTTCTAAAGCTTATGTTGTTTCCTTCACTTGTAGGATTAAAAAAAACAAATATTAAAACAACAAAAAGAACTATTGGTATAAACATCATAATAAAAAATTGGCAGATAATAATATTGTTACTGACATTTTAATTTAAATTTTAAAGATAAACTAAATGAAAAAGGATAGGGATTTTATGAAACAAAAAATTAATTGGAGAGATATAGATGGATATTCATTCTGATAAGATACGTAAAAGATATAACAGAGCATCAAGATTTTATGACATACTAGGAAGCCCTATGGAAATGATGTCACTAAGGGAGTGGAGAATTAATTTAATGAAGGAACTTAATGGTTATGTATTAGAAGTAGGGGTTGGTACCGGCAAAAATATTGAATATTATCCAGATGATATTAATATAACAGCAATAGATTTTAGTGAAAAAATGCTTGAAAAAGCTAATGAGAAGGCAGAAAAATATAATAAGAATGCTACATTGCTGAAAATGGATGCACAAGATATGAAATTTCCTGATAATTCTTTTGAAACAGTATTTACAACCTGTGTATTTTGTTCAGTCCCTGATCCTATAAAAGGATTAAAGGAAATGAAGAGAGTTTGCAAACCAAATGGAAAAATAATAATGATCGAACATATGAGAAGTGAAAAGAAGGTATTAGGGATAATAATGGATATTTTAAACCCAATTGTAGTAAACACTTATGGTGCAAATATAAATAGAAAAACAGTTAAAAATATATATGATTCAGGTTTCAGAAATGTAAGCGTAAATAATCTATTTGGAGATATTGTAAAAAAGATAATAATTAAAAATGATAAATAATTTTTAAATGTTATTGTGTTCGCATTTTATAGTGGAGATTTGCTAATTATGTATTTTCCATCCCTATTATAGTTAATTGTACTGCTGTAAAGCTTATTAAGAAACTAAGGTAACATAAAATTTGAAATAAAATCAGATTTTTCACACAAATAATATTGAAATATTTGTCTTAATGTAATATACTTAATAAAAAAGCTAGGAGAGATGAAAATGGATAAACCTGTAGTAGCTCAAAAATCCCCAATCCCAGTTGAACTTAAGAAAGGTGAAACTTATTACTGGTGTTCATGTGGAAGAAGTGGAAATCAGCCCTTTTGTGATGGATCACATAAGGGAACTTCCTTTACACCTTTAGCATTTACAGCTGAAAAGGATGAAACAGCTTATTTATGTGCTTGCAAGCATACTAAAAATCCACCATACTGCGATGGATCACATAACAATCTATAAGTAGTACCTAAAAATATTTTTGTATTAATGAAGGGGCTGTCGCACTAAGTAATTAGAGCGTCAGCTCTTTTGTTTATAAAAAAATAAATCCCCAACTCGGAAGAGTAAGGGATTTATGGTAAAATTAATATATGATTAAACATATTAATTTACATAAAAATTATACTTTAAATGGTGGATATTATCAATTAAAACTTCCACTAAATATCGATTGTATGATCCCAGATAATGATTCAGTGCGTTTGCTAAGCCAGTTTGTTGAGGAGATGGACTTAGAAGATTTATATGCGACTTATTCCCGAGTTCGGGAAAATCAAGCAACGCCACGACAGATGCTGAAGATTGTACTTTATTCTTACATGAATCACATTTATTCATCACGTCCAATGGAATCAGCATGTTACCGTGACATTAATTTCATGTATCTTCTTGAAAATTCACCAAAATCGGATCATTCAACCTTTGCAAGATTTAGAAGCTTACACTTTGCGCCATTCGCAGAAAGAATTCTAGCTGAAATGACGAAATTTCTCCTTGATATCGGTGAGATATCTGGAGAGGCTGTATTTATTGATGGTACAAAAATCGATATATAATGTTCAACATGGTGTAGATTCTGAATATATCGTATGGCTTACTGTTGGCGATCAGCCTACGGATACCAATACTCTCATTCCATTTTTAAAAAGTATGGAGCAATTTCTTCAATTTAAATATGAAAAAATAGTTGCAGATGCTGGATATGAAAGTGAAGAGAATTATGTATATGAAGCACTTAATAGAAGCCTTGATATAACAGCTATAGTTAGGGACAGCTCCAAATTGTCAAATAAAAAAGTTACAGTATTACAAAAGGATATATTTCATTTGAATTCAAGTGATCTTAAGCAATTTGATGTTGTGATTAATGAAAGATTTACAGTTGTATCTGAACCTGATTAGTAAGTAATTACTTCTTGTATTTTAAAACCAGTGCTTTCATATGGAAACGGATTGACAAAAAATACAATTTATAATATAATTAGGTATTAAATAAATACCTTTAGTTAAGAGGGAGTAGCTGCCTTGAAAAAGGTGATAAAGTCAACATACTGACCTTTGGTCTGGCTTTATCGTAACTAGTTTTAGTTAAGTGAGACTTTTAGCACAATGTATACATTGTGTTAAAAGTCTTTTTTGATGTGGTTTATTAAAGCATCAAAAAAGGCTTTTAACATGGCGTATTTACGCTGTGTTAAGAGTCTTTATTTTTTTAAAAAGATTTATATCTAGGGGGAAAAGTATGACAATAACAATTTTAATTATGATTGCTTCTGCACTATTAATCTATTTTAGTTGTGAACTGTTTGTAAACGGAATTGAATGGGTAGGTAAAGCGTTTAATATTTCTCAAAGTGCAGTAGGCTCTGTCCTTGCAGCTTTCGGTACAGCTTTACCTGAAAGCATTGTAACTTTTATAGCTGTAGTTTTTGGCGTAAACGCAAGTCAAAAAGACATTGGAGTAGGTGCAGCCTTAGGAGGGCCACTTGTATTAAGTACAATTGGATATGCCGCTATTGGTATTTGTATAATCATTTTCAGTGGTAGAAGAAAAATAGGAAGCTGTATTAATGTTAATGTAAAAAAATTAGAAAGAGATCAAATTTGGTTTATGTTTATTTTTGTTTTCAAGGTAGGATTAGGACTTGTTGCTTTCGCTATTAAACCTTGGTTAGGTTTTTTATTTATACTAGCCTATGCTTTTTACTTTTATAGGGAAATGAGAGAAGACACAATTGAAGTAACTGGTGAACTTGAACCATTAAAATTTAGTCCCCAAAACACTCATCCAAAGAAATCTTTTATTCTAATTCAAACTATTATATCATTAATTTTTATCTTTATTGGGTCACAAGTATTTGTACATAATTTAGAAACTCTTAGCATATCACTTGGAATGTCACCTCATTTAGTTGCATTATTATTAAGTCCAATTGCTACGGAACTGCCTGAAATATTAAATGTATTTATATGGGTAAAGCAAGGTAAAGAAAATTTAGCAATTGCAAACATTAGTGGTTCTATGATGATTCAAGCCACAATACCAAGTGCTCTAGGTATTATCTTTACGCCTTGGATACTTGATAGGTCACTTATACTTTCAGCCATTGTAACTTTCATAGCTATTATAGTTATATTGATAACATTAAAAATTAGTTGTTTATCAGCTAAAAAGTTATCATTGAACTCAATTTTATATGTTATTTTTATTATAGGATTTTTAATTATAAGAGGAAGTGTATTTTAATCATTCATCAAATTTCTTTTAGGATATTTTAGTAAACTTTTGACAAAATATTATTACCTAAGACGTTTTATTGTTTCTGTCACGATTTAAATCTTATTTATTAAAAATAAAGGAGTGAAAAATATGGAGGAAAAGTATAATGGCCTAAAGCTTGCAGAACGAGGTGCACGTGTAAGTATTATTGCATACATTTCATTATCCTTTTTAAAGCTTGGAATTGGGTATTTATCAGGTTCAAAGGCTTTAACAGCTGATGGGCTTAACAATACAACAGACATTGTGGCTTCACTAGCCGTCTTAATAGGACTTAAGATTTCAAGAAAACCAGCAGATGATGACCACCCATATGGACATTTTAGAGCAGAGACTATTGCCTCTCTTATTGCTTCCTTGATTATGGTAGCTGTAGGATTAGATGTTTTGTATAATGCAGCTCATGCTATTATTTTCTATAAGGCTCAAGCACCAGATTTAACATCTGCAGCAGTGGCAGTTTTTTGTGCTTCAGCAATATACTTTGTTTATCGCTATAACAAAAAAATTGCCATAAAGATAAACAGCTCTGGGCTTATGGCTGCTGCTAAAGATAATCTTTCGGATGCATGGGTCAGTATAGGCACTGCTGTAGGAATTACGGCATCTCAATTTGGTTTACCATGGTTAGATCCTTTAACTGCAGTAATAGTTGGTATATTAATTGTTAAAACTGGCTTTGATATTTTTAAAGAAGCATCGCATAATTTAACAGATGGTTTTAAGAAAGAAGAATTAAATAATATAACTCAAAATATAATGAAAGTTCCAGGCGTAAAAAAGGTTAAGGATATAAGAGCAAGAGTACATGGTAATAATATTCTTCTAGATGTAATTGTAGTTGTTAGTGCAGAATTAAGTGTACTTGAAGGGCACAGAATCACAGAAAAGATTGAAGAAAATCTTAGAAATGAGCTGAATATCACCTATGTAATTGTTCATGTTGAGCCTGATGTATAAATGATAAATTAAAAAATAATGCCAAAGCGTGTAACTTTGGCATTATTTTTTTAATAATACTTGACAATTTTAGTCGGATATCTTAATATAAATAAGATCGCGATAATGAGTATCATTTTCAAATGTTAAAAATTATCACATTTTTAAATTACGTAGTTTTAAGGTGGACAATGAAATACTAATAGTAAAATCTTAAGGAGTTGAAACATTATGCTAAAAAAAATTACTTATTTCTTATTATTTTCAGTACTATCTATTTTTATTCTAGCTGCACCAGTACTAGCGTCAGATGTAAATACTTCTCTAATGGATGCAAATAAGGTACTAGATAATGTTTATAGCCTTGCAAAATCTGGAGATTTAGCTCAAGCAAAAGAAAATTTCACTACATACAGTAAAAATTGGATAAACTATGAAGATATAATTAAAACTAAGTCAAATGAGGCTTATGGTGATATTGAAGAAAAGATGGGAATGGTACAATTCCTATTTTCACAAGAACCTATACAAAAAGATAAATTACTAGCTGCCTTAAATGAGTTAAAGGAAACAAATGAAAGCTTTATTCAAGGAAAGTATAATGTTTCAACTACTGTGAAAAGTGTTAATAAAACTCAAGTTAAAGATTTAGTTAACATATTAGAAAATGCTAAGAAGCAAATTAAAGATGGGGATAACAATGCTGCCTTAAAATCTATGCAGGATTTTAGTTCTAAGTGGATGGATGTTGAAGGAGTTATTTTAACAAAATCTCAGAAAATATATAACGATGCTGAAAAGGATATGGTTTCTTCTAAGGCTTATCTATCAGTAGATCCAAAACAGCCAGATAAAGCATTAAAGGTAATAGAAAGAATGATTAGCTACATGTCTCAGGTTGCTGGTGATAATTCATATAGTATTCTAGATGTTGTCACAATAATTCTTCGTGAAGGTTTAGAAGCACTGTTAGTTGTTGTAGCTCTTTTAGGATTTTTAAAGAAATCAGGAAATGAGGAGAAAAAGGGATGGATTTACGGCGGTGTAGTTATAGGTTTAGCCGTAAGCTGCATTATAGCTGTATTAGTTAAAGTTTTATTTAGTTCAGGAACCTTTGGAAATAATAACTTCTTAATTTCTGGATGGACCGGTGTATTTGCTGCAGTAATGCTGATTTATGTAAGCTATTGGCTTCATAGCAAATCAAGTGTAAATGAATGGCAAAATTACATTCACAATCAAAGTACAAAAGCACTTGCTGCAGGAAGCTTATTCTCCTTAGGATTCTTGTCCTTTTTAGCAGTATTTAGAGAAGGAACTGAAACAGTACTATTTTATATAGGAATGGCATCATCTGTAGGATTACCAGTACTACTGGGCGGAATAGCAATAGGCGCTGGAATATTAGTGCTAATAGCTTTTCTAATGTTAAAGGCAGGGCTACGAATTCCAATGAGACCATTTTTCCTAATTTCTAGCCTTCTAGTATTTTACTTAGGGTTAAAGTTTACTGGCTTAGGAATTAACAGTTTGCAAAATGCAGGAGTTATTCCTGCTGCTACAAGTGACTATTTACCAACTATATCTTGGCTGGCTGTCTATCCGTCTTGGCAAAGTGTTGTGCCGCAGATTGTATTAGTGCTTGCAGCTATAGTAATGGTAGTTAAAAATAATATTAATACAAAAAAATTGGAGGCTAAATAATGAAAAATTTAAGAAGTTTACTAATAGTAACAGCATTAGTAACAGCACTTACACTTACAGGATGCGCATCAAAGAATACTGCTAACCAAAGCGAAGTAAAGGAGCAGCCTAAGGTAGAAGAAACTCAAAAGACAATTACAATAAGTCAAGGTGCTCAGAATATGAAGGCAGCATTAAAGAATATGAAAGATTTTATGAATGCTAAGGATGAAGATGGAGCAATTAAAGAAGGAGCTAAGCTGGAGGAAAATTGGAAGTTATTTGAGGATAGTGTAAAAGATAAGAACAAAGATCTTTACGAAAAAGTAGAAGGTCCTCTTGGAACAATAAATTCAGGAATAAAGATAAAGCCGCTGGATACAAAAACCTTAACTACTGCAATTGATTCCTTGGATAATATACTTTCTGAAGTTAAAAACATAAAATAGTACTGAAAACCGTAGAGTAGTGAATAAATTGCAATACTAACTACGGTTTTTATTTTATTAATGAGATACAAAAATATCATACAAAGTGTGAAGTATTTAAAGAGTATTTTAGATTGAATGTAGTACCATTTGTTGTTATATTTATATTGACAAATTCATTTATCGTTAATATAATATTATTATAATAGTTGACTGATTTACTATGAATTAAATGCTATGATGAGAAGAGTAAGTTAAGCTAAGCTTACAGAGAAAAACCTCCTTGGGTGGAAGAGGTTTTAAGTGGATCTTAATGGAAATGCATCTCAGAGCTCTGAATCGAAAAAAGTAGACTTCAGCGGGAACGCCCGTTAAAGCGTTGAGGTATGAAAGTACCAAAAGATTAATGAGATTTCATGCATTTGCATGATAATCAGAGTGGAACCGCGGAGTACATAACTTCGCCTCTGAACAAGAGGCGGAGTTTTTTTGTTTCTCAAAATCCGGAGTTTGAGAAATAAAAAGTCTTAAAAATATATTAATTTTTTCTAGGAGGATGAAAATGAATTTCAAAAAATTATCAAAAGTCTTGGTAGGAGTTACAGCAGCAATTTTTTTGTTAAGCGGCTGCGGAGCAGCTAAAAATACTGCTTCCAATGGAACTGGAACTAAAGCTAAACCTGATACATTTATTTATGGTATAGGTGGAGACCCTGGAAATTCTGTAAATGTAATAACAACCAGCGACCGTTTTGGATTAATGGAAATAAAGGCACTATATTCACCACTATATATGTATAATGCTGATAAGATTGTATATTTTTTAGCTGAGAATATGACACAATCAGCAGATAAATTAACTTATACTGCAAAGCTTAGAAAAGATGTAAAATGGAGTGATGGTGCTAAATTTACTGCCGATGATGTAGTATTCACATATAACGAAATGTTAAAAGAAAAAAATGCCGGCTGGGCATACAGCCAATTAATATTCAATGGCAAACCAGTAAAGCTTGAAAAAGTTGATGATTATACCGTAAATTTTATACTTCCAGAAGTTAGTGCTCCTGGAATTGAGCTTTTAGCTAATATATTCATAATGCCTAAGCATATATATGAAGGAGAAACAAACTTTGAAAACAGTGAAAAAAATGCAAAGCCAGTTGGTACAGGACCATATAAGCTAGCAGAATACAAAGCTGGTCAATATGTAAAAATGGTTAAAAATGATGACTATTTCTTAGGAGCACCAAAAATTAATAATGTTATTTTCAGGGTAATACCAGATGCTAATACCGCAAAACTTTCACTTCAAAAAGGTGAGATAAATGCATTAGTTGTTCAATCTAGTGACTTAAAGGATTTAATAAAGGGAGATAATCTTACTCCTTACACATATGATGAAGGAAGAATAGCTTACATGGTATTAAACTCTAATTCAAGTAAACTGAAGGATACCAATGTAAGACAAGCAATATTTTATGCATTAAACAGAACAGATTTGATTAATGCAGCATTTGGATCAGAGGAATATGCAAAAAAAGCATATACATTCCTTCCTAATGAAAATAAGTTCCATACAGATAATGTGGAAAAATATGAATTTAATCAATCAAAGGCTAAGGAACTTCTAGCAAAGGCAGGAGTTTCAGGACTTAAACTTAAACTCGGGTATTCTGGAAGTGATGTACCTTCTCAAAAGGAGGCAGCTATAATAGAGCAGAATCTTAAAGCTGTTGGAATAGATGTTGAACTTGCAGGAGGCGAAAGTGCTGCAATAAGTCAGCAAATGAAGAACGAAAAAAGTAATTATGATATGTTCCTTAATGGATACATTATGGGAATAGATCCAGATACCTTTAATTCTCTATTTATTTCCAACAGTCAATATAATTACAGTCATTATAAAGACAAAGAAATTGATGATTTATTCAATGCTGGAAGAGTAGAAACTGATAAAGGAAAGAGAGTAGAAATATATAATAAAATTCAAAATAAACTTCAAGGTAATGCATATTTCTATCCAATTCTTGAGAATAAGAGAATCGTAGTTATGAGTTCAAACTTAACTGGGGTTAAAGAAGCAAGCTTAGTACCAGTTTATACCTTTGAAGATATGTCGAAGTTATATTTTAAATAAATAATTTGTTTTATACACATGGGGAAAAAATACATATTCCCCATGTGTAATTTTTAATAAAAGGAGTGAAAGTAGCGTGGCAAAATATATATTAAAAAGAATTCTACAAGCCATTCCTTTGCTTTTGATTATTTCTATAATATGCTTTACATTAATTCAGTTAGCACCATACAATGCTATTGACGCAATGACTACACCAAAGATGCCCCAGGAAACGGTTGAATTAATAAAGGCTAAATATGGATTTGATAAACCTATTTATATGCAATATTTTTTATGGCTTAAAGGCATACTAAGTGGTCACTTTGGATATTCAATAGTTACCCATGAGAGCATTTCAAATGATTTAATTGCAAGGATACCTGCTACTATTGTTTTGGTGCTTCCAGCATATATAATTTCCATTGTTATTTCAATAATCCTTGGATTAACAGCTGGGGCAAATAAAAATAAAATGGTTGATAAAATAATAGACGGATTTTGTTCAATAGGAATAGCCATACCTAGTTTTTGGTTCGCAATGATTATGATATTTATATTTGGGTATAAGTTTGCTATTTTACCTATATTGGGAATGAATACTATAGGTGTAGATGGGTCTTTTACAGATTTTTTACTTCATTTTATAATGCCATGTTCTGTCTTGATTATAGCATTCTTACCAGAACTTATTAGATATGTAAGATCATCAACAATTAGTCAAATTACAGAAGGATATGTAATGGTACAAACTGCTTTTGGATCCAGTAAAAGAGAGATCTTATTTAAACATGTATCTAAAAATGTGCTTTTGCCTATAATCACAAAAGCTGGAATGGCATTACCAATGCTCGTTACAGGAGCGATGATAACAGAGACTGTATTTGGATGGCCAGGAGTTGGACCATATTTTATAAATGCAGTTCGAGGTCTAGATTATCCTGTTATTATGGCAATTTTAATATTATCCTCATCTTTAGTTATAATAGGTAATCTCCTGTCAGATATAATATATTGTCTAATTGATCCGAGAATAAAAGAAATGGAGTAAGGCATATGAGAAGTAGAAGAATAAAAAATGTTATAGAGGAGTTTAAAGGTAATAAAGGGGCTTTACTTTCAGGGGCTTTTTTAATCTTTATTATACTTATTTCAGCATTTGCATTTTTAATACCAATAAATCCAGATGCTACAAATACATCAAGTATGCTGCAGCCTCCTAGTTCAGCTCATTTATTTGGTACAGATGAATTAGGGAGAGATTATTTAACAAGGACCATTTATGGAGGAAGAGTTTCTCTTATAGTTGGGATTCTTGCTATGGTTATATCTACCAGTATAGGAATAGGAGTAGGCACTATAAGTGGGTATTTTGGAGGTAAGCTTGACAATATTCTTATGAGGTTTGTGGATATAGTATCATCTATTCCATGGATGATACTTGTAACTGTAGTTAGTATATTTTTAAAACCTGGGCTTCAAGCAATCATTATAGTAATAGGGCTTTTTTCTTGGATGGAAACTGCAAGATTAGTACGAGCAGAAACACTTTCAATTAAGGAAAGAGAATATGTACTTTATGCAGTTTCAATTGGGGAATCCTCTAAAAACATAATATTTAAGCATATTATTCCCAGTGTTTTTCCTACAATAATAATAGCTTCAACCTCAAGCATAGCTAGTGCTATAATGACAGAATCCTCTTTAAGCTTTTTAGGTCTTGGAATTCAGCAACCAATGTCTTCTTGGGGAAATTTGCTTCAAAATGCTCAAACAAACTTGCAAAGCGCTCCATATATGGCTATCTTACCAGGCTTATTAATAATTCTTACAATTTATTCATTCAATAAATTAGGCAATGTATTAAGAGTATTTGTTGAACCTAAGATTGCAGGAGGTGAAGGTTAATATTATGGATGAGGAAACACTTCTTAAAGTTAATAACCTAAGAACCACTTTTTACAGCAAGAATAAAAAAGTTGAAGCTGTAAGAGGGATAAATTTTCATGTTAAAACTGGGGATATTCTTGGAATTGTTGGAGAATCAGGCAGTGGTAAAAGCGTTCTTATGAAGTCAGTAATGGACATACTTCCAGAAAATGCAAAGGTGGATTCGGGAGAAATTTACTTTGAGGGAAAAGATATTTCTAAATTATATCCGTATGAAAAAAGGAAAATAAAGGGTAAAGAAATAGCAATGATATTTCAAGATCCTATGACTGCATTAAATCCGTTAAAAAGAATTGGAGATCACCTTGTGGAGGTGTTAGTTAGACACAAAGGGGTTAATAAAAAACAAGCAATAAAATTGGCAATAGATGTTCTGAATGATGTAGGTATACCTATGCCGGAAAAAAGAATAACTCAATATCCTCATGAATTTAGCGGTGGTATGAGGCAGAGAGTGCTAATAGCAATGGCTCTTGCATGCAATCCTAAGCTTTTAATTGCAGATGAACCTACAACAGCGCTAGATGTAACAATTCAAGCACAGATATTGGAGCTTTTAAAATCTCTTAAAGAAGATAAAAACATGTCTATTATACTAATAACCCATGATCTTGGAGTAGTAGCTAGTTTATGTAATAGAATAGAAGTTATGTATGGTGGCTTAATAATGGAAGAAGGGCTTATTGAAGAAATATTTTATGAAACTAAGCATCCTTATACAAAAGCATTATTGAATTCTTTGCCTAAAGCTCTTGGAGATGAAAAGGTAAGGCTTAAGCCCATAAAAGGTACAGCTCCATCTCTTACAAATCCACCTAAAGGGTGCCCATTTGCACAGCGATGCGAGTTTGCAAACTCAAAATGTTTTAATGAGATGCCAGAATATACAATTTTTAGTGAAACTCATAGGGCTATGTGTTTCTTAGCAAAATAGAAAATATTATAATAAAAGTTGCTGCTTGGGGGGAGAAAAAAGTGAATAGCTCAGATAAAATATTAATAGAAGTAAAGAATTTGAAAAAATATTTTCCAGTGAAAAGTCAGTTCATTACGAGCAATAAAAAGTTTATAAAGGCTGTAGATGGTGTTTCTTTTGAAATAAAGAAAGGAGAAACTTTTGGTTTAGTTGGGGAATCTGGGTGTGGTAAATCTACCCTTGGAAGATCAATAACTAGACTTTATAATATAACTTCCGGTGATATATTTTTTGAAGGTACTAATATTGCTAGATTAAATAAAAGGGAGATGAATGATTATCATAGAAAAATGCAAATTATCTTTCAAGATCCATATTCATCATTAAATCCTAATATGAATGTTGAAGAAATAATTAATGAACCGATAGCACTTGATACTAACCTTTCAAAGAAAGAAAGACAAAATAAAATAGAAAGCTTGCTTGAAATGGTTGGGCTTCAGAAAGCTGATATGGAGAAATTTCCACATGAATTTAGCGGCGGACAATGTCAAAGAATAGGAATTGCAAGAGCAATATCTACTAATCCTGATTTTGTGCTATGTGATGAACCGATTTCAGCATTAGATGTGTCAATTCAAGCTCAAGTGGTTAACATGTTAGAGGACTTGCAAGAAGAAATGGGATTAACATACCTTTTTGTAGCCCATGATTTATCCATGGTAAGACATATTTCTGATAGAATCGGGGTAATGTATTTAGGCATTATTGTAGAAATATCTAATAGTAATGATTTATATAAAAATCCGCTTCATCCATATACACAAGCTCTACTATCTTCTATACCTATAGCTGATCCTAAGAAGGCTAAAGCCTCTGTAAGACAGGTTATAGAAGGAGATATACCAAGTCCTATGGACATTCCTTCAGGCTGCAGATTTCATACTAGATGTCCATATGCTAAGCCAATTTGCAAAGAAATCTCACCACAAATGAAGGAAGTAGAAAAGGGACATTTTGTAGCATGTCATTTATATTAATATTATTATAGATATACAAAAGTTTAAAATTAATTAGAGGAGATGTTGTTTATGGAATTTATTTACAAAACTGAAGGAGTATGTGCCAAAGAAATTAATCTTACTATCGATAATGGTATAATTAAAAAAGTTGCTTTTAATGCTGGTTGCAATGGGAATCTACAAGGAATAAGCAAGTTAGTTGAAGGACTGCCTATAGAAACAGTTATTGAAAAGCTGGAAGGCATCAGTTGTGGTTCAAAAGCTACTTCTTGTCCAGATCAGCTTTCTAAAGCTTTAAAAAGTATTTTATAAGATAATTTACAATTACATTTTCTAACTTATTGGTATATAATATAATTTGTGTTTTACATCAATAAGGGGGAATTTTAATGAAAACTATAAAGAAATTTAGAAGCTATTATAGGCCTTATAAGGGAATGTTTTTTATGGATATGTTCTGCGCGCTAATATTATCAGCCATAGATTTGGTTTTCCCTATAATAGTAAGGTTTCTTTTAAATGATGTTTATATAAAAGACAGGGCTACAATAATTAAATATGTAGCAATTATTGGTACTGCATTATTATTAATGTATGTTGTAAAGTATTTTTCTCAATACTATATAACCTCCTGGGGACATATAATGGGAGCTAGAATGGAAGCTGATATGAGAAGTGATATTTTTAATCACCTTCAGAAATTATCCTTTTCCTATTATGATAATACAAATACAGGAAAGCTTATGTCTAGAATAGTTACAGACCTTTTTGATATTTCAGAACTTGCCCATCATGGCCCTGAAGATGTATTTATATCCATATTAAAAATTGTAGGTTCCTTTATTATACTTATGGGTATTAATGTTAAAATTACTGCTATATTAATCTTCATAACATTAATAATGCTTTATTTCTCAGTAAGTTATAATAATAAGATGAAGGAAACCTTTAAGGAAAATAGAGAAAAAATAGCTATAGTTAATGCTCAGGTTCAAGATAGCCTTTCTGGAATAAGAGTTGTAAAGTCCTTCTCAAATGAGCATATTGAAAATAAAAAATTCCAAAAGGGAAACAACGAATTTTTAAGGACCAAAGAAGATAATTATAGTCTCATGGGTAGATTTTTTAGCATGAATGGCTTTTTTCAAGGTATTTTATATCTATCTGTAGTATTGTTTGGGGGTATATTTATTAGTCTTGGAAGTATACAAGTTTCAGACCTAGTGGTTTATATTTTATATATAAATATATTCTTAAATCCTATAGACAAGCTTGTGAATTTTACAGAGCAATATCAAAGAGGAATTTCAGGTTTTGAAAGGTTTTTAGAGGTTATAAATACGCATCCTGATATTACAGATAAAAAGGATGCAAAAGAGTTAAATAATCCAAAGGGAAATATAGAATTTAAAAATGTTACCTTCAGCTATAATAATAAAAATACCATATTAAATGATGTTAATTTAAAAATAGAGGCAGGGAAAACTGTTGCAATTGTTGGACCTTCTGGCAGTGGAAAAACGACCTTCTGCAGCATAATTCCTAGATTTTATGAGATAGATAATGGTAATGTAACCATAGATGGAATAGATATAAAAGATATAAAGCTAAGGTCTCTAAGAGGAAATATTGGTATAGTGCAGCAGGATGTATATATGTTTGCTGGAACAATAAAGGAAAATATAGCTTACGGTAAACCTAATGCAACTGATGAGGAAATTATTGAAGCTGCTAAGAGAGCAAATGCACATGAATTTATTATGGGCCTGGAAGAGAGATATAACACCTACGTTGGAGAAAGAGGAGTTAAGCTTTCAGGAGGGCAAAAGCAGAGAATATCCATAGCTAGAGTATTCTTAAAGAATCCACCAATATTAATACTAGATGAAGCTACCTCTGCACTTGATAACGAAAGCGAAAAATTTATTCAGCTTTCTCTAGAGGAACTAGCTAAAAATAGAACAACAATAGTAATAGCACATAGATTAAGCACCATAAGAAATGCAGATGAGATCTGTGTTTTAACTGAAGATGGCATTAAGGAAAAAGGAACTCATGAAGAATTACTAAAAGAGGATGGAATTTACGCAGAACTTTATAATATGCAGTTTGAAACAATTTAAGATATATATATGTAAAAATATATTTGAGTTTGTAGGTGTTAGTTTATCTATTCTTCAACCTGCAGACTCATTTTTTTAGAATAACGTTATAGACAAATATTTTAAAATGAAAGGTGGATAAGAAATGGAAAAAAATATTAAAGGTAAAGTTAAGTCCTATTATGGTGGAATTGCTAGAAAAGTAAATAATAATTGTATTGCTGGTGCACATGTAAAAGCATATAAGCAGGTGGTAAAAATGGAGTTTAGGACCAGAGAAGCAAAAATTGAGGATATACCATTTATAACTAGAATTTATAATCAAGGTATTGAGGATAAAATTGCAACCTTAGAAACTAGATTAAGAGGCATAGATGAGATGAAAGAGTGGTTTGTCTCTAGAACCCCAAGATATAAAGTTATAGTTATTAAAGATTCAGAAGGAACAGTAAGGGGATGGGCGTCCATAAACGTGTTTAATTCAAGGTGTTGCTATAGTGGAGTTGGAGATATATCAATCTATGTAGAAAGAAATTTGAGAGGTAATGGAATAGGAAGATTACTTATAGGTTATCTAATAAAGACTGCTAAAGAGCAAGATTTTCATAAGCTGGTTTTAAGTACCTTTGAAAATAATGAAGTTGGCAAAAAGCTATATAAAGCTACTGGGTTTAGAGAAGTTGGAACTTATGTAAATCAAGGAATACTTGATGATAAATTTATTAACATAACTATTATGGAGAAAATATTATAATAAAAATAATGGATATTGCTTTACTTTAAAGTAGTACAAATTACATGAGAATTTGTGCTACTAATTTTTTTATTCTTAAATACTATGATAACAAATATATAATAAGAGAATATAATGAATTAATATAGAAAGTGATATATATAACAAAAAATAAGTGCCAATTATTAATAATTAAATTGACATTACACAGATAATTGTTTATTCTATACATAGATAATTATCTATGTATGAGGTGTTTATATAAATATGAATTATGAAGAAAACTCAAAAATTATTAAAGCTATATCAGATTCTAGTAGATTGAAAATTATTGACATTTTATCCTGTGGAGAAAGATGTGCCTGCGAGATACTTGAAAAGTTTAATTTCACTCAGCCTACACTTTCACATCATATGAAGGTGCTCTTAGATTGTGATTTAGTTAAATGCAGGAAAGATGGGTTATGGAGTTATTATTCACTTAATACTACTAAATGCAATAAGTTAATTATATATCTTATGAATCTTGTAACAGATACAGATGATTGTATCTGTAAAGATAAATCTAAATGTGAATGTAAGTAGGAGGGAAATATTATGAAAAAAATGATTATTTTTGACCCAGCTATGTGCTGTTCTACAGGGGTATGCGGCCCTTCAGTAGATAAAGACCTTTTGAGAGTAGCTACTCTATTAAACAATCTTAAGAGCAATGGAATAGTTTTTGAAAGGTACAATCTTACCAGTAGCCCGCAAATATATGTTGACAATAAAGTAATAAATAGAATGCTTCTTAAGGAAGGTATAGAAGTGCTTCCGATTACAATGGTAGATGGCGAAGTAGTGAAAACTAAAGCTTACCCATCCAATGAAGAATTTTGCAGTTTGCTAGAAATACCAATAGACTATCTAAAGATTACTATTAAAAAACCATCTAAAGGCTGTGGATGCAGTGATGGATGCTGCTAAAAAGAAAAAAGGCAGTATAAAGAATGCAGGAGGAATAATATGTTTAAGGATTTTAATATTTCAGATATAGATTTAACAAAATATTTGTTCTTTACAGGAAAAGGAGGGGTAGGAAAGACTTCAACAGCTTGTGCGGTGGCAGTAACTTTAGCTGATGAAGGTAAAAAAATTATGCTTATAAGCACTGATCCTGCTTCAAATCTTCAGGACGTTTTTAGCACTGAGCTTAATAATAAAGGGGTAGCAATAAAAGAAGTTCCAAATTTAGTAGTTGCTAATTTTGATCCAGAAACAGCAGCTGCAGAATATAGAGAAAGTGTTATAGGACCCTTTAGGGGTAAGCTGCCAGAGTCTGTTATAAAAAATATGGAGGAACAGCTTTCAGGCTCCTGTACTGTTGAAATAGCTGCCTTTAATGAATTTTCAGGCTTTATTACTGACGAAAATGTAGCTTTAGAGTTTGATCATATAATCTTTGATACAGCACCAACAGGTCATACATTAAGAATGCTTCAGCTTCCTTCTGCCTGGAGCAACTTTATCAGTGAAAGCACTCATGGAGCATCCTGTTTAGGGCAGCTTTCAGGGCTTGATGATAAAAAAGAGGTTTATAGAAATGCAGTAAAGACACTATCTGATGGAGAAAAAACAACACTTATACTTGTATCACGTCCGGAAACTTCACCTTTAATAGAAGCAGAAAGAGCTTATAAAGAGCTTCAGGATATAGGAGTTAAAAATCAGGTTTTAATAATTAATGGAGTGCTTAAGGATTCCGATGATAAACTTTCTTATGCTATTTTTAAAAAACAACATAAGGCACTAAAGGATATTCCAAGGGGTATTAAAGATATTGAAACCTTTGAAATACCACTAAGACCTTACAATATAACTGGTCTTGAAAATGTAAGAGCGTTTCTAAAGAATAACAATATTAAATTATTTAATAAAGAAACACTAAACACAAACAGTATTCCTAAACTAAGTAATGTAATAGATGATTTATATAATAGTAGTAAAAAAGTAATATTTACCATGGGCAAAGGTGGAGTAGGCAAAACAACAATAGCTGCCGCAATTGCTTTAGGTCTGGCTAAAAAGGGTAAGAAGGTGCATTTAACAACTACAGACCCAGCAGCACACTTAAAGTTTGTATTAGATGAAAGTTACGGTATTACATTAAGTAGTATTGATGAAAAAGAAGAACTTGCAAAGTATCAAGATGAAGTGCTTACCAAAGCAAGAGAGACAATGGGAGAGGACGATATTGCTTATGTAGAAGAAGATCTAAAGTCCCCTTGTACCCAAGAAATTGCAGTATTTAGAGCTTTTGCAGAAATTGTAGAAAAATCAGAAAATGAGATTGTAGTTATTGATACAGCCCCAACAGGTCATACATTATTACTTTTAGATTCAACTCAAAGTTATAATAAAGAAATACAGCGTTCACAAGGAGATATTCCAGAGTCAGTTAAGAAGCTTCTTCCTAAACTTAGAAATGAAGAGGAAACAGAGGTTATTATTGTAACTTTAGCTGAAACAACTCCAGTCTATGAGGCTTTGAGATTGCAGAATGATTTAACCAGGGCAGGTATACACAGCAAGTGGTGGGTTATAAACTCAAGCTTCTATGTAGCTAATTCAAGCAATGCTATATTACAGGTAAAAGCAAGTAATGAAGTACAGTGGATTAATAAGGTAAATGAAATATCTAAAGGGAATTTTGCAGTTATAGAATGGATGAGGGAAGAAGTTAAAGGTGAAAAGCTTAAGGATTTACTATAGAGAAGCAGCTATGGATATATTAGCTAAAGAATAATATATGTACTAAGATGAATATAATTACGGAGGAGGATTTTATGAAATCAAAAGTAGCCTTTATATGTGTTCATAATTCTTGCAGATCTCAAATGGCAGAAACACTAGGAAAGCTTTATGCTGCAGATGTATTTGAGTCATATTCAGCAGGAACAGAGCTTAGAGATGAAATAAACCAAGATGCTGTGAGAGTAGTAAAGGATTTATATAACGTAGATATGAATAAAACACAAAAGTCTAAACTACTTACAGCTATACCGGAAGTGGATATTGTGGTTAAAATGGGCTGCAATGTAGTTTGTCCATTTCTACCTTCGAGACATGAGGAAGATTGGGGACTAGATGATCCTTCAGGTAAAAGTGATGATGAATTTATTAAAACTGCTAAGAAGATAGAAGAAAAAGTTAAAGATTTAGCTAAAAGAATTAAAAATAATGAAATAACTTATGATGAAGAAATTTAAATGAGGAGGTTAAAGTCCTAAATGGACTTTAACGGATAGATAGAACTTATCTATCTTTTCTTATTTCCCCACAATTTATTCAATCTATCCTTAAGAGCTGATTCTTTTCCATTTTCAGTAGGGTTATAGTATACCTTATCCTTATGTGAGGTTGGAAGGTATTGCTGATCAACAAAACCGCCAAAGCTATGGGGATAAAGATAATGCTGGCCCTTTTCC
>Ga0255336_101103_pt1 | contig 24183 bp, 24 predicted proteins | sample MeOH1_35cm_T3_17_FD_189102 | JGI IMG/M metagenome (GOLD analysis project Ga0255336, IMG submission 189102) | Sandy soil microbial communities from University of British Columbia, Vancouver, Canada - MeOH1_35cm_T3_179 | ecosystem: Engineered > Artificial ecosystem > Sand microcosm > Unclassified ...
ACAACTCGGGCAAACGAATCCATCTGGCCAGCGCAGTCGCTCAAGATAACGTGCGCAATCATCCTCGGTGGCAAACCATTCTTCAAACTGGCTCCACGTCCGAGGATAGTCAACGCCCGTAGTAGGGGTAGGCTGAGATTCACTCACGCCGACATGATCGCTCAGTTGGCGCTAAGTGGATAGCCCTTATGGATATACATATGGCACACTCGCCCACGAAAGCAACCGCACAATGCCGGCTGACCGCCGGGCCGCGCTATTCATCCCTGCCGTGAACTGCAGGGTTTTTCGCGCTTAAGCCTGATAAAAAAGCCCGGTCCTGGCACCGGGCAATCCACCATCGGAGCGAGGCGGAGGATGAACGTTGTCGACAGATCACGCAGCTTCAGCCAGCGAATCCGCCGTGATCTTTTGTCTTCTCCAATGACTTTGCGTGCGCTTATTGCGCGTTCGCGCGCGTGCCGTTTGCTTGCGTCACGGCCGTCGTGTTCGTACCCGACGTGACGTGTCGAGCCCGCGCTGTTTGATACGGCAACAACTGCGGGTAGCTGTCCGTGTCGATCGCGTCGAGCTCACCGCTTGCTTTCGCAGCGGCCAGTTCAGCCTTCACTTCGGCTCTCGTTTTTGGCCCGTAGGCGTTCGGCTGGGCAACGTCCGAGGATTGAGCAAAGGCGGGTGCCGACGAGACCAGCACTGCGACGAACAAACTACCAATAAGTGCGCGTTTCATGATGAACCTCTGACTGTTTGGAGACAGCGCGTTTCACGCCGTCGATGTGAACCAGTCTATTCACAACCCTATCGCTGACCAATGTCGATTGGGAAAACATATTGTTGTGCATCTCGCATGAATGTGAAGTTTGTTTAGAAGCAGGGAGAGCGAGCGCTGGGTCTCTCAAGTTCTAGAGAGCCCGCGGAGCCTTAATCATTGCGATTCCAGTAAAGATCAATTCCTTACACCGTCATTTTTCCGCATTCGCTTAATCGATATTCTCGGTTCATCGATCCAGTCAGATCGTTGTCAACTCACCGAGGTGTCTCATGAAACGCGTACTTTCCGTCTTTGCTGCCGTCGTTTTGTTCGCTGTGGCGGGCGCTGCCAACGCTGCTGACAATGCCAAATCGCAGTCCTCGACATGCCAGGGTCCGCCGTCCCAGTGCAACGTGTTCTTCGGTCAATAACTTTTTGCCCAGCACTGGCGATAAAGGCGTTTTTGGGTGTTTCTGGGCGTTTCAACTCTGCCCTTAGCCTTATTCCGCCGAGCGTTTGGCAGTTTAGTTAGATTTATTAAACATCTGCAAAGTTGTCCACAGTTTCTGTGGACAACTTTGTGGAAATCATCTCGAAAATGGCTTGCGGTGGGCCTGTCGCCCGGTAATCAATTGAAATGCCCACCGCGGAGCAGAACACGATGAGAAACGTGCGCCGCCAGAGGTCGATCCGACCCATTTCGGATAGCCGTCGCATCGACCGAACGCCTATGATGGTTTGGCTGGTACGCGTCAGATTCGTGGATGCGCTTCATTCCTCCGCTTCATTCAGTCACCGGGAAAAGCCATGACCTACAAGATTGCGGTTGTTGTCGGCAGCATTCGTCGTGATTCATTCAACAAGCAGCTCGCGCACGCGGTAGTGTCGCTCGCGCCGCCGGATTTTTCGTTCGAGTTCCTGGACATCGCGAGCTTGCCGCTCTATAGCCAGGACTACGATCACGACTTTCCTGAGGTTGCGCGAACATTCAAGCAGAAGATATCGGCGGCGAATGGTTTGCTGTTTGTCACGCCGGAATACAACCGCTCGATTCCCGGCGTGCTGAAAAACGCGCTGGACTGGGGTTCGCGGCCGTGGGGGCAGAGCGCCTGGGCCAAGAAGCCGGGCGCGGTGCTGGGCACGTCGCTCGGTGCGACCGGCACGGCGCTCGCGTAGGCGCATCTGCGCAATGTGCTTGCTTACCTCGATGTACCGCTGATGGGCCAGCCGGAGATGTTCATCAAGCACGACGAGAACCGTATAGATGCAAGTGGCAAGATCGTGAACGAGGAGACGCGCAAGTTCCTGCAGGCATTCGTCGATAAATACGGCGCCTGGGTTCAGCGCCTTGCGACGGTTTAGGTGAGGTGAGTTACCCCCACAACCCGTACGCAAAACGCCAACGGCCCGCTAAAGCGGGCCGTTGGCGTTTCAACAACAGGAAGCGGTATCAGTTACATGTGGTGGTGATGTCCCGTCACGCGATCCCAGCCGTGACGCACCGCGAGTTTGAAGCGCTCCCACGTATCTCCGCCGCCCGGATTGTGGCCTTCCCAGTCGTGGCGCAGTTCGGTTTCCATCGTATCGTCCCAGTTGCGCCGGCCATAACGCTCGTCGCTCCCAGCCGAGGCGCCGTATCGGTACGCTTCCTCGTACTCTTCGTAGCTCGCGCCTGTTGCCGCGTACTTCGATTCGAAGTCCGTGCGGAAGTCGTCCTCGTACTCCATATACTCGTCCGGCATCGTGGATCGCGACCCTGAATGGGTGCCGAGCGACGGGTCACCGGTCTGGCTCAGCGACCCCGGAACCGGCGAGCTGGTTGCACCCATGGCGCCCATTCGCGACGACGTTTCGGTTTCATCAAGCGGATCGAGCGGGTCGACGGGACGCCAGCCTTGCTTAGATGCAGCGCCGGTCAGCGGCTCGCTCGCAGCCGACGAACGATAAGCCGAGTCGTTACCCGCCAGCGGATCGGCGGAACGCACGCTTTGAGCCGGATTCGATACTCCCGCGTCGCCAGCCAGCGGTTCATCTAACGAAGTCGCAGCACAGGACGCCGAGCGCCGAGGTGTTTCATTCGTGTCCTGCCGGACGGTGCCGCTGGTCATCGGATCGCCGCCTGTTGCGCGATACGACGAGTCGCTGCTGCCGGCGAATACATCGCGGGCGATGGGGGTGATCGGATCAAGCGGCTGCGCGGCCGGATCGCCCTGATCCGCGCGCGGATAAGCCCGCGCCCGGTTGGCGTCGGCGCGTGCGTAGTCAAGCGGATCCCCAGGCGGATTCACCGGTGCGCGACCCGGCACGGCGCTGCCTGAGCCGAGGCCGAGTTCATCAAGTAAGGAATGGTCGCGGTCGTCGGCTGCGGACGCCGCCGTGCGTCCATGGTTTAGCGTGCCCCAACTCGCCGCGCGCTCGTCGATATCGATTGCACCTTGTTCCGCCAGCGTCCGGCGCGCGACGTCGGCGCGCGCTTCGGTGGCGGTATCGACAGCGACCAGCACGCCTCCGCGCCGCACGGCTTCGGAGTAATGCGCGACTTCGGGCGGTTGATCGCGGCCGCCGAACAGCATCGAAAAGAAGCGTTCGATGTTCGCCAGCACGCCGCCGGTTTCGGGCGGCTGGCCCGCGCCGGCTGCCCAGGCCGGATCGTCGGGGGAAGAGGGTTCAGGCGCAGCCTGGAGTTCGATGTCAGAACGAGCGAAACCCGAGGCAACCAGTGCGCTGCGCGCCACTTCGGCCTGGTCGTAGGTATCGAAGATACCAATAACTGTGTGTCGCATGGCTGCCTCCCTGGGTGGCCTGTAAGCAGTTGCGACGCGTCAAAAACATTCGTCGCAAGTCTAGTTTAGGTCGCAACTCACGGGTTATCTTGCAACTCGCGTGCCGGGTCGCGAGCGCGCGCGCGGTAACGCCGCCCAAAACACAGCTATCCATCGAGATGCCAGCGTGCGTGCGGATGTTTTTACAAAACGTGTGGAAAAAGTCGCTCGGTTCAGTGCGGCGCTTCGCCGTGCTCGCGGTTGTCGGCGCGTGCGCTCAGGTCTTCGCGAATGGCTTGCAGAAGCGAATCGAGCAATCCGATGTCGAACGGTTTCGACAACACGCGCGCGTCGACCTGACGCGCTCGATCCAATTCTTCGGCGTAGCCGGTCACCAGGATCACCGGCATGCGTGGCGTCCAGCTTTGCAGGATCTCGGCCAGATCGATGCCGTTCAGTTTGCCTGGCATGTGGATATCGGAGAGCACGACGTCGAACGGCAGCGCGCCGCCATTCTTCGCATCGCGACGGGCGGTATCGAGTATCGCGATCGCGCCGTCCGCGTTGAAGACGTGCGTGACGTGGTGATTCATCATCGACAACAACGCCTCCGTGCCTGCTGCAACTTCCTCGTTGTCTTCCACCAGCAGCACGCGCAAACCGTGCGATTCGCTGGCGGCGGTGGTGTCGTGCTGCGCGTCGAGGGCTTCCGCCGCGGTTGCGCTCGCGCGCGGCAGATAGAGCCGCACTGACGTGCCCGCGCCTACCGCGCTGTCGATCGTCGCCACGCCGCCCGCCCGCTCGCAGAATGCGAACACTTGCGGCAGGCCGAGCCCGGTGCCCATGCCTTTGGACTTGGTGGTGAACAGCGGTTCGAACGCACGGCCGAGGATCTCGGGACTCATGCCCGCGCCCGTATCCTCCAGCGTCAACTGCACGAATTCGCCGATGATCGGAAAGCCGTCCTCGTGCCGGAAGCACACGTTGTCCGCGCGGACCCAGAAGGTGCCGCCGCTCGGCATGGCGTCGCGCGCGTTCACCGCGACGTTGATCAGCGCGAGCTCGAGTTCGGCCGCATCGACGCGGATCGGCCAACCATCCGTATTCGTTTCGAGGTTCAGCGCGACCTTCGCGCCCAGCGATGCCTTCAGCAATTCGCGGCACGCCGGCAGCCACTTGCCGATCGCGATGGTCTCGTTGCGCAGCGGCTGCTTGCGGGCGACGCCCAGCAACTGGCGCGTGAGCGACTGGCCGCTTTTAAGTGCACGTTCCATGGCCGACAACTCGCGATCGAGCCCCGTAGCGCCGCGTCGCCGGACAATCTGGACGTTGGTGGAGAGGATCATCAGCAGGTTGTTGAAGTCGTGCGCGACACTGCCGACCAGATTGCCCAGCGCTTCCATCTTGCGTGCCTGCCGGTAAGCCGATTCGATCGAGCGGCGCATGGACGCCTCGGCCTGCCAGCGTTCCCAGGCATCTTCTTCATGGGCGAGACGGCGCAGCGACAGCCAGATCACGCCCCATAAGACCACGCACGGCGCGAACAGCGTCACCATCAGCACGCCGATGCGGCGATACCACCCGGCCCAGATGGTGGCGACGGGATAACCGCTCGACACGAACACGGGATAATTCCCCACCTGCCGATACGCGACGATCTTCATTTCGTTGTCGAGCCCCGAGCGCATTCGCACGACGCCGTTGCGAAATCCCGAGGTAAAGGCACCGCGCAAGGGTGAACTCGCGGCGAGTTCCGAGCGGCCGGGGGGGCGCGTCGGATACCAGGCGAGCACCGCACCGTCCGAGCGCGTGAGGCCGAGCGATACGGTGGTGTGGTCACCCAGCAACTCGCGATAAAACCCGGCAAAATAACTGGGGCGAAGCGCAATCGTCACAATGCCGGCAAAGCGGCCATCCGCGTTCTTGCGTGGCACCGCCGTGTTAAATACCGTCTCGCCGCCCACCTTGCCGAGCATCACGCGGGAGACGTTTTCGAGCACCTTGTTGTCGCGAATGCCGACGAAGTCGTCGCGCGTTTCTATCGATACATCCGGCGAGGGGAAGATGCGGCTCGTGGCAATCAGACGCCCGTCCGCGCCAAAGATGGCCACCGACGCTACTTGCGGATAACCACCGCCCATCGTCTTGAGTTTGTCGTGGATAGGGGCTTCTTCGCGGCGCAGGGTGTCGTCGTCCACGCCGTCGATCAGATCGATCATGCGGGCGTTGAGCGTCTCGTTCATGTCGAAGACTTTCAGCGCGTGTTCTTCGGCGACGTGCGCATTGCGTTCGGCCACTTCGGCGGCATCGCGTTCGCGCGTTTTCAGGTCGCTCCACGACATGCCCGCGAAATACAGGCAGGGCAATACGATGGCGGCGATCAGCAGGATCCGCAGGGTGGTGCGCTGGGCGGCGAAATTGCGCTCCGGTACAACGGGGAACGGCGGCTCGTCTTGCCAGTGGTCAGCGCCTGATTCCTCGCGTTGCGGCGTCATGATGAGTCGTCGTCTCGATGTAAATGGCTCAGCGCGGCATCTTTATGCATCAGCGAAAAGCAGCGATTGCAACGCGAGGAATTCCACGCATTTTAGCTGCTGCCCGGTTTTCTCCGGCGCCTTGGGAAGGTAACGCGCGCATAAATCATGCCTTTCAAACTGATTAATCGATTCTGTCAGACACGCTGTAAAGCGCGGGCTCAGTGACGCGTCATAAGGGCGGTAAGTTTGATGGTAAAAAAACGGCTGATCGGTAAATTTGGCTGCAAATAATGGCGATCAGGTTCAGGAGAAGTGCCACGAGTGCGCGGCGCCTGAAGCAGCAATTCAAAACCGACGCCGCGCGACTCCACAGTACGTAACGAGCGTTATATCCTTGGAGCGGACGTTTTTGTACGAAGGTTAAGGCTCACGGAAAGCACGCCGCAAGCCGTCCTCAGGCAACACGTCACAAACTTGATATACTTTTCGCCGCTTCCGGCATGGCTTGCACGCCGCCTGAAGCCGGTTCGCGCCGGGTTTGCATCCAGCTTCGAAGCATTTTTCAGCGAAGCGCCGAATTGCCCGGCGCCCGATCTAACCCACTGCCCTTGGGGGCGCCGCAGCGGAGTCCGTCTTGGCCGTTTCCAATCTTATCGCCGACGATCCTGCTCCCGACGCCGCCAAGGTGACGTCGGGTAGTTCGTTCTATCTCGCCATGCGCATCCTGCCGGCTGCGCAGCGCGACGCCATGTACCAGGTCTACGCGTTCTGCCGCGCGGTGGACGATATCGCCGACGGCTCGCTGCCGCGTGGCGAACGTGCCGGCGCGCTTGAACAATGGCGTGTGGATATCGACGATTGCTATGCCGGCACGCCGCGCAAGTCGCTGGCCGCGCTGACGCAACACATTCAAAGTTTTCATCTCGCGCGCGACGACTTTATCGCCGTGATCGACGGCATGGCGATGGACGCCGCCGAAGATATCGTCGCGCCCGACGAAGCCACGCTCGACCTTTATTGCGACCGTGTGGCGAGCGCGGTCGGGCGGTTATCGGTGAGGATATTCGGGATGCACGAAGACGCCGGACGGCGTCTTGCGCACCACCTCGGCCGTGCGCTGCAACTCACGAACATTCTTCGCGACATAGATGAAGACGCTGAGATTGGGCGCGTTTATCTACCGCGTGAACTGCTGTCCCGCGAAGGCATTTCCACAACCGACATTGGCTCGATAGTGGGCGACGCCCGCTTGCCGCGCGTTTGCCTGACGCTCGCCGATCGCGCGCGGACGCATTACGCGCAATCCGACGCGATCATGGCCACCGTGCCGCGTGCTCAGGTGCGTGCGCCGCGCATTATGTCGGGGGCGTATCGCTGTGTTCTTGAAGCCAATCTGAAGCGTGGCTTCGATCTCCCGCGCAACCACGTCCGCACGGCGCGTTCGCGACTGCTGTGGATCGTTGCGCGACATATTTTCTGATGGCGCGTCTTGTTCATGTGATTGGCGCAGGGTTGTCGGGACTCGCTGCCGCGGTGCAGTTGCAGCGTCGCGGAGCGCGTGTCGTTCTGCACGAAGCCGCGCCGCACGCCGGTGGCCGCTGCCGTTCGTACTTCGATATCAAGCTCAACGCGACTATCGATAACGGCAATCATCTGGTGCTGTCGGGCAACCACGCCACGCTGAGCTATGCCAAGGCGATTGGCGCTGCCGATGAACTCGTCGGTCCGACCCAGCCCGAGTTTCCGTTCATGGATCTGCGCAGCGGCGCGCGCTGGACCGTGAAGCTTTCGCCGGGCCGTGTGCCGGGCTGGATCTTCGATTCCGCCGCGCGTGTTCCCGGCACCATGCCCGCCGATTATTTGTCGCTGGTGCCGCTGCTGTTCGCCAAACCCGGCCGTACCATGCAGCAGACCATGCGCACGAACGGACGGCTGTGGGACGCGCTGATCAATCCGCTGTTGCTGGCCGTGCTGAATGTCGATCCGCGTGAAGGCAGCGCGGTGCTCGCCGGCAACGTGCTGAAGGAAACGCTGCTGGCTGGCGGTCAGGCGTGCCGGCCGCTGGTCGCGCGCAACGGCCTGGGCCATGCGTTCGTCGATCCCGCATTGCGCCTGCTGCAATATGGTGGCGCTGAGATCAAGCTCGGATCGCGGGTGCGGGAGATCGGCTTTACGGGTACGGATTCGAAGACGCGCGTGACATCGCTTGATTTCGAGGATGGCCGCGTGGACGTCGGTCCTAACGACGGTGTAGCGCTTGCCGTGCCGCCGAACGCGGCGCAGCAACTGGTGCCGGGTATCAGCGCGCCGAACGAATTCCGCGCCATCGTCAATGCGCATTTCGCCATCGATCCGCCGCTTGCCTTCAATCCGATGACCGGTTTGCTGAACGGCACCGCCGAATGGCTGTTCGCTTTCGATGGCCGCCTTTCGGTGACCATCAGCGGCGCCGATCGTCTCCTCGATACCCCGCGCGAGACGCTCGCACAGACCATCTGGCAAGAAGTTGCGAAGGCAGCTCGCTTGCCGGTTGAGCGTATGCCGACCTGGCAGATCGTCACGGAAAAGCGCGCGACCTTCGCGGCCGTGCCGAGCCAGGAAAACCTCCGGCCGGCTACGCGTACGCGCTGGTCCAATCTCATGCTTGCCGGCGACTGGATCGCCAACGGGCTGCCCGCCACGATAGAAGGCTCGATCCGCTCCGGCCAGAAGGCCGCGGACCTGCTTATGAATCCCTCGATGAACTCCTCGGTGCAACGCTGATGAATGAAACTGTCCAGCCGCCCGGCATCCAGCCGGTGACGACGGCGGCGCTGGAAGCGTCGGTGGCGCGCGCTGCCGATGCACTACTCGCCGACCAACATCCCGATGGCTACTGGCTTTACCAGCTTGAAGCCGATGCCACCATTCCCGCCGAGTACGTGCTGCTCGGGCATTACCTTGGCGAGAAGCCCAAGCCCGAACTCGAAGCGAAGATCGGGCGGTATCTGCGCCGGATCCAGCGCGCGGATGGCGGCTGGCCGCTTTTCACCGATGGCGCCATGGACGTCAGCGCCACCGTCAAGGCGTATTTCGCGCTGAAGATGATCGGCGATTCGCCCGAAGCCGAGCACATGCAGCGGGCGCGGCGCGCGGTTCTCGCGGCCGGCGGCGCGGAAAAATCGAACGTGTTCACGCGGATCTTGCTTGCACTGTTCGGCGTGGTGTCGTGGCGCGCGGTGCCCATGATGCCCGTCGAAATCACGCTTTTGCCCGAGTGGTTCCCGTTCCATTTGTCGAAGGTGTCGTACTGGGCGCGGACCGTGATCGTGCCGCTGCTCGTGCTGAATGCGAAGCGGCCGAAGGCGCGTAATCCGAAGGGCGTGCGTATCGATGAACTGTTCTTCGATGCTCCCGTGAACGCCGGCATGGCCGCGCGCGCGCCGCATCAGCATCAGGGCTGGTTCGTGCTGTTCCGCTGCGTGGATACGTTGCTGCGCGCCGTCGATCCGCTGTTCCCGCGCCACACGCGGCAACGCGCGATAGAAGCAGCTGTGCGTTTCGTCGATGAACGGCTGAACGGCGAAGACGGTCTCGGCGCGATTTTCCCCGCGATGGCCAACTCCGTGATGATGTACGACGTGCTTGGTTATCCGGAAGATCATCCGAACCGGGCGATTGCACGGAAGTCGATTGAGAAGTTGTTGATCATCGATGAAGCGCCGGACGGCGAGGCTTATTGCCAGCCGTGTTTATCGCCGATATGGGACACGTCGCTCGCCGCGCACGCGTTGCTCGAAGCCGATACGCCCAAGGCGCGGGCTGCGGTATCGCGTGGTCTGGATTGGCTCGTGCCGCTGCAGATTCTCGATGTACGCGGCGACTGGATCTCGCGCCGGCCGAATATCCGGCCCGGAGGATGGGCGTTCCAGTTCGCGAATCCGCATTATCCGGATGTGGACGATACCGCAGTTGTTGCGATGGCGATGGAACGCGCCGATCGCGAAAACGGGACGGCGTTGTATGGCGAAGCGATTGCGCGTGGGCGGGAATGGGTCGTCGGCATGCAGAGCAGCGATGGCGGCTGGGGCGCTTTCGAGCCCGAGAACACACAGTATTACCTGAACAACATTCCGTTCTCCGATCATGGCGCGTTGCTTGATCCGCCTACGGTCGATGTGTCCGGGCGGTGTCTTTCGATGCTCGCGCAACTGGGTGAGCAGCCTTCGACGAGCGAGCCGGCGAAGCGCTCGCTCGACTACATCTTGCGCAATCAGGAGCGCGATGGAAGCTGGTACGGGCGTTGGGGGCTGAACTATATCTACGGGACGTGGACGGCGCTGTGCGCGCTGAATGCGGCTGGTTTGCCTCTCACCGATAGCCGTATGCAGCGCGCCGCGCATTGGCTCATCAGCATTCAGAACGCCGATGGCGGATGGGGCGAAGGCGGGGAGAGTTATAAGCTCGACTATCGCGGATATGAAGCGGCGCCGAGCGCGGCTTCGCAGACATCGTGGGCGTTGCTCGGGTTGATGGCGGCGGGGTTTGTCGATCATCCGGCTGTGGCGAAGGGCGTGCAGTATCTGCATTCCACGCAACGTGAACATGGGTTGTGGGACGAGACGCGTTTTACGGCGACTGGATTCCCGAGAGTGTTTTATCTGCGATACCACGGATATAGAAAGTTCTTCCCGCTGTGGGCGCTGGCGCGGTATCGGAACATGATGCGTGATGGGGCTTCGCGCGTGACGGCGGGAATGTGAGTTCGCTGTCTGGTTCCGGTTCTGGCTCCGTCGATGAGCGTTTGCCCGTCATTGCGGTGACGGGGATGGCGTTCGAAGCGCGCATCGCGCGTGGGCCGGGCGTGGAAGCGGTGTTTGCGGCGCGGTCGGATCTGCTTGAGCGCGCGTTAAGCGAAGCGTTGGCGCGGGGGTGTTCCGGGATTATTAGCTTCGGCACGGCGGGTGGGCTTGCGCCGGAGTTGGAACCGGGGACGCTGGTTATCGCCAGTTCTGTGTCGGGACCGTTTGGAATCATCGATACCGATCCGGAATGGTCCGCGCGGCTGTTTGCCGCTTTTGCCGGGACGCCGCTGGAGGCGCGCGCGGTTAGAGGGACGATGGCCGGTGTGGCCGCGCCGTTGACGGGGGTGCAGGAGAAGAGCTCGATGTATCGCGCTACCGGCGCGCTCGCCGTGGATATGGAATCGCATATTGCTGGAGCGATCGCTACGGCGCGCGGGCTACCGTTTGCGATGTGTAGGGCGATTGTTGATCCGGCTTGGCGGAGTTTGCCGAGCGCTGCGACGGCTGGGTTGCGTGATGATGGAACGACGACGATTTTGCCGATTCTGCGCGAGTTGCTGAAGGAGCCTTCGCAGTTAGGGGCGTTGTTGAGGGTCGCGGGGGATGCGAGGGCGGCCAGGACATCGTTGGTGCAGGCACGGCACGCTTTGGGTGTGGCGGGGGCGTTGGGGGTTTAGGGGTTTTGTTTGTTGTTGGCTTGGCTGTGTGGCGCTGTTTTGTTGTGGGTGGCGAATGCGCGGTTAGGCGGGAAATTGCGGTCGGCAGTTTGGCGTCCGACCGCGTTTCAATCACCCATGCAGCGATAAGCCCTTGATGGCTTTATCGACTGCTTTCTTCGGTCCTCTTACGGCCAGTCCGACTAGATCGGGCGCATCTGCCGGCTCCTTTAGAAACACTTCCCGATTGGCCTCATCGTGGCCAGTTGAAAACCTCGCGCGGACGTAGACGGCGCGGGTTAGTTCGCGTTCTATTCCTTGGCGGAAGGCGCGTAGGAGGCCAGCGCTGTCGGCTTGGTACACCATCATCGGCTGGCCAAGCAGACGCGCATGCGTTCTGCCAGCGGTATCGATGTAGGGCTCGCCCATCGCATCAGGCGCCGCACCCGCGATGCCGGTTGCGAGGAAGGCGGTTACGTTGAGTTTCTGCCAGACGGCAAGGTCGTCGAGGATGATGATCGCTACTTTGGTATCGAATTCCATGGGGCGAGACTCTAAGGAATCGGCATCTGTAGAATGGTAATTAAAGTGATGATCGGATGGGGTGATGGCGTGTCAGAAACGAATACGCTTCGTTCAATTGAAGATTTGCAGCTGTCAGCAAGCGGTTTAGCTGAATGGTGTTCGGTGGAGTGACGGCCTCACGCGCGGAGCAGTTCAGCAACAAAAGTACAAAACGTCGCGCTATCCGCGCGTTGAACGTAGTCGATTGCTGCCTAAGGTCTCTACTTAGGTCGTCGCACGTTATGAACGTATTTGTACCGGCCGGGGCGGATTTCGGAGCGCGAATTCGATAGGCTACGTCTTGGTCTATCGCATCGGTGTGGCTCGTGGCCTTCCATGATCGGTAGAAGTCGGCCGTAAAACGATAGTCGCCGTTGCCGCTTCGAACGCCTGCCCTTCAGTTTTATGCGAAGCTTTCCATAAGGCCGAAGGGCGGTCGTTCGACGAAAAGTCCATGCTACTGCTTCACGGCGCAACCACCGTCAATTGCAACCGGTCAGCACACACAATCACGCATCCCCAAACGGATTTCCTTTCTTGGTCGCCGGCGTCTGTGTCTTTGTCGCCAAATGGTTTTGCAACCAGAACATCGCTTTGTTCAATCCAAGCGTGTGCCAGTCCTGGCCCATTTCGCAGATGAACACGCGATCATCCGCTGCCGTAGCACGCGAAAACGAACCTGCCAGTTCCTTCGCGTCCCGGTCCGTGTTCAGCACCAGAAACGCACCCATCTGATGAAGATGCAGGAACTCATAGTCGTCACCTGACACTTGCGCCGCGATGTCTTTGATCTGCGCGTGTTGCTGCGTCGGAGTACCGATAAATATGCTGACCAGATACGTCACTTTCTTGTTCATGTGCTTCCGCCATGCCGTAGTTGAATGGATCAAGAACTTTGATTGTCACACAACGGGATGCTGCCCCTCCCCGAGACGCTAAGCGAACATCGGCGAGAACGCGGCTCACGTAAGCACAACCTCAGTTCGAGCGGCGCAACAACTTACCAAACAGGGACCAACCCACCGTTAGATTCAGCGTCATCGCCGGTCGCAACGTGTTGGAAAGTGAGCGTGGTCCACGTCCTCAGCTTAATGAGCCAGACGTCAAACCGTCCCAACCCCAAACCCTCAAAACCAAAAAACTGGCGAACCTTCCGTGCTCGCCAGCCTATCCATCCTCACCGGGTCAACAAAACGCCGCGATGCTACTTACTATGCCCCGCGTCCAACGGCTTATGCCGCTCCGCGCCCGACCCCGGAAAGAACGTATCCCAAACCGCTCTAACCCCTTCCGCCGCCGTCGCCTCCGCATCGATATTCTCAACACCATCCACCTTACTTGGATCGGCGCAAAGGCCTCGCCAGTGTGTGAAGACGAGCATCGGTTTTTCGGTCCATCCCTCTGCGCCAAATTTCGCGAACGCCGTGTCGCCGCTCGTGAGTTGCACCTCGTACCACCCGTCGCGCGTCGGCGTGTAGTCGCTCAACGGAAACCATGCAGTCGATTCGAGTTTCACAAGTGCCCCCATAGATCATTAGGACATTGCTGTCGATAAAGCGATTGCGCATACCGCATGCCTGGCATCGTGGGTAAAGCGCTTAACCATCAAGCATTAACCGTTCACCGCCCCAACGTACATGCGTCACACCACGTATCACATGAAATTGACATAGTTCGTCTGTATAAGAAGCGCTCCAACCCGGTGCATGTATCGAATAAATGAAGTGCTCGCCACATCGGAACGGCCCAAACCGTCCCAACAAACCCTGAATCGCACAAATCCCGTTGATTCTTGGTTTTTGTTTATTGATAATGCCTAAACACAAAGACGTGCCAGATCGACTGGCGCGCTGAGAGAGTAGTGAGTCGTCCACATGAGGGGGATCAGACATGCAATACGCTGAGATCGCTTACGAGAACGTCGTATTGATTCCGCTGGCCGCGTACGACGATGGAATGTATGCAGCTATGCTTATCGTCAGGGAGATCGATGGCTTGCAACGCGCGACGGGCGTGCTGGGGCATTTCCCGTGTCCTGTCGATGCACGTAAGTTTGCCCTCGCGTATGGCATGGCGGAGATAGACCAGCGCCGCCATGCACCGCAACAGCGAGTAATGCAGCGGTCTTTCGATAAGGCCGCATAAACCCGCGCACTCCAAGCCAAAGCGGCTTGAATCAATCCGCAATGCGCAATACGCCCGCTGAAAAGCGGGCGTATTGCGCATTGCGTCGGCTAATTCGCTATACAAACAAGCGATGCCAACCATCGTCTCAAATTAATTAAACGCTGCCTTTTTCTGCCCAATCGATAGCCGCATCGAATAGCGCAATTCCCGAGTTTCATAATCCATCGTCGCGCGACGAGCCGCCTAACCCGCTCCCGCACGCAATTCCTCCCCCAAAAACTCCACAAACGTCCGCAACTTCGCCGACAACTGATGCCGCTCCAAATAAACCGCGTGAATATCGGCATTCGGCAGCGCCCAGTCGTTCAGCAGCACGACCAGCTTCCCGTCGCGAACCAGCACGTCGGTTTCCCATTGCGAGCGCACCGCAATGCCGCGTCCATCCAGCGCCCATTGCAGGACCGCGCTGCCGTCATTGCTGCTGAGCGGCCCGTCCACCTTGATCGTCTCCGCCTTTTTACCGCGCGTGAAATTCCATGCCCCGTAAGCGGATTCGTTTTCGCGCAGCACGAGACACGCGTGCCGCGTCAGGTCGTGCGGCGTGACGGGCAGCCCATGTTTCTCCACATACCCCGGCGATGCACAAACCATCCGCCGGTTCCTGAGCAGCAGACGCGCGTTGATGCGTGCGTCGGGGACATCGCCGAAACGGATGCCCAGGTCGAAACCTTCCTCCTGCAAATTCACCGGCCGGTCCGACAAGTGCAGCTGGATCTTGATCGCCGGATATCGCTCGATGAATTTCGATACCGCCAGCGTTATCCGGCTACGCCCGAATCCAAACGACGCGTTCACGCGCAGCAAACCGCTCGGCTCCGCCCGGCTTTTCGTGACGAGTTGCTCTAGTTCGGCGAGTTCATCGAGGATGCGCGAGCCGTTCGCCAGATACAGCTCGCCCTCGGGCGTGAGGCTGACGCGGCGCGTGGTGCGGTTTAAAAGCCGCACGCCCAGCCGCCGCTCCAGTTGCGCCAGACGCTTGCTGATGGAAGGCGGCGTTACGCCGAGATCGCGCGCGGCCGCCGCCAGATTGCGATGCCGCGCAACCAGCGTGAACAAGTTGAGATCCGAAAAACCATCCATCGATTAGTTCCTGAAAGTTAAGTCTGGATTGCCTGAATAGAAACTCTATCGGGAAATGCATCAATTAAACTTCATAAAACTGCGGGAGACAACGATGTTCGATGACTTCAAGGACGTATCGGCAAAGGTCGATGGCGTCAGGATCAAGGCGATACAAGGCGGCAACGGCCCCGCGTTATTGCTGCTGCACGGCCATCCTCAAACCCACGCGATCTGGCACAAGCTCGTGCCCACGCTGGCGAAACACTTCACGATCGTGGCCGCGGATTTACGCGGTTACGGCGACAGCGACAAACCGCAAGGCCTCCCCGATCACAGCAACTATTCGAAGCGACGCTTGGCGCAGGATCAGGTCGGCCTGATGCGCGCGCTTGGTTACGAATCGTTCGCGGTGCTTGGTCATGATCGCGGCGGCCGGGTGGCGGTTCGCATGGCGCTGGATCATCCGAAGGTCGTGACGAAGCTGATCACACTCGATGTCGCGCCGACGCTCGCGATGTACGAGAAGACCTCGTTCGAATTCGCGCGCGCTTACTGGCACTGGTTTTTCCTGGTCCGTCCCGCGCCGTTCCCCGAGACGCTGATCCGCGCCGACGCCGACCTGTACCTGAAGCAGACAATCGGCGCGCGCAGTGCGGGTTTGAAGCCGTTCACCCCGGCGGCGTATGCCGAATACCTGCGCTGCCTGCAACAGCCCGACACGGCGCATGGCATCTGCGAGGACTATCGCGCGAGCGTCACCATCGACCTGGAACATGACCGCGAGTCGTTGGCGAAGGGCCAGAAGATTGCGTGCGATTTTCTCGCGCTGTGGGGCGCGGAAGGCGTGATCGAAAAGTGCTTCGATCCAATCGCCGAATGGAAACATTTCTCCGATAACGTCAGCGGCCACTCGCTGCCATGCGGTCACTACATTCCGGAAGAAGCGCCCGAGTTGTTGATCGAGTGTGCGCTGCCGTTTCTGCGGGCTTGAGCATCATGTCGAACCGAACTCTCTATCAAAAGCTCGTCGAGTCGCACACGGTGACGCGTATCGACGATCAGAACGTGCTGCTCTACGTCGATCTGCATCTAATGAACGAGTACACGAGTCCGCAAGCGTTCAGCGGTCTCGCTGAGAAACATCGCCCCGTGCGCCGTCCGAAGCAGCAACTCGCGGTGGTGAGCCACATCATTCCGACGCATGCCGAATCGCCGCGTGTGATTCGCGACGCCGCATCACTGCTGCAAGCCGAGAATCTCGCGCGCAACTGCGACATGGCGGGCATCCGTCTTTATGCCGCGAACGATCCGCTGCAGGGTATTGAACACATCGTCGCGCCGGAACTGGGTTTGATCCGCCCCGGCATGGCCGTGCTTTGTGGCGATAGCCACACGACCACGTACGGCGCGTTAGGCGCGCTGGGGTTTGGTATCGGCACATCGGAGGTTGAGCATGTGCTTGCCACGCAGACGCTGGTGTATCGCGTGGCACAAACCATGCGCATCACCATCGATGGCGAGTTGCCTTATGGGACCGCATCGAAGGACGTGATCATCTGGGTCATCAACCGTATCAGCGCGCAGGGCGCGCGGGGTTATGCGGTGGAATTCGCGGGCTCGACCATCGCGACGCTCTCGGCGGAAGCGCGCATGACTTTGTGCAACATGACCGTGGAAGCCGGCGCGCGGGCGGCGTTGATCGCGCCGGATAAAACCACGTTCGACTATGTCCGCGCGCATGCGAAGTCGCTCGATGACGCCGCGTGGCAAGCCGCGCTCGCCGACTGGAGCGATCTGAAATCCGATAACGACGCCACCTTCGACGCCGAATACACCTTCGACGCCCACGACATCGCGCCCTTCGTCACGTGGGGCACGAGCCCCGATCAGGCGATGCGAGTCGACGCACTCGTCCCCGATGCCACTACACAAGCCACGCCCGAAGCCGTCGCCGCATTGCGTCGAGCGCTCGATTACATCGGCCTTGAATCGAATCAGCCAATAGCAGGAACGCCGATCGACCGCGTGTTTATCGGCTCATGTACGAATGGACGGATTGAGGATTTGCGCATCGTTGCGTCGATTGTGCGTGGGCGCAAAGTCGCCAAAGGAATACGCGCGATGGTCGTGCCGGGCTCGGGTTCGGTACGTCGCCAAGCCGAAGCGGAAGGCATCGCGGAGACGCTAAAGAATGCCGGCTTCGAATGGCGCGAGCCGGGTTGTTCGATGTGCCTCGCGATGAACGATGACTTCCTCGAAGCGGGCGAACGCTGTGCATCGACGACCAATCGCAACTTCGAAGGACGGCAAGGACGCGGCGGCCGCACGCATCTGATGAGTCCCGCGATGGCAGCCGCGGCCGCGCTGGCCGGCAAGATCACCGATGTCCGCACGTTGGAGACACATCATGACTAAAAAGCTGACCACGATCCAAGGCACCACCGCACCGTTGCCGATCGAGAACCTCGATACCGATCAGATCATGCCGAAGCAGTTCCTTCGCATCATCGATAAAGCGGGTTTGAGCAAAGGCTTGCTCTACGACCTTCGCTTCGATGAACACGGCGAGCCGCTTGGCGGTTGCGTGCTGAATCAGCCCGCTTACGACGGCGCGCGCATCCTGATCGGCGGAGCAAATTTTGGCTGCGGATCGAGCAGAGAACATGCTGTTTGGGGACTTCAGCAATACGGTTTCCATGCCGTCATTGCACCGAGCTTCGCCGAAATCTTCTACTCCAACGCGATGAACAATCGCCTGGTGCTCGTGCAACTCGAGCGTGAAGCGGTGGACGTATTGCTGCGCGAGTCGACGGATGATCCGGCGTCGAAGATTCTTATCGATTTAGAAGCGCAGACGGTTACCTCGACAACAAGCGGCCAGATTTTCAAGTTCCCGCTGGGTGCGCGGCACAAGCGCATGGTGATCGAAGGCATGGACACGATCGATCTCACCCTGACCTCGCTTGCCGATATTGAAGCCTTTGAAAAGCGCCACTTCGAGCGCCATCCCTGGGCCGCCGTGATGTAGCCCACGCGATACGGCCGCACAGGCCGTATCGCGTTCAGTGTTACTTTGCAGCCGGCGCCGATGCCGGCTGAGCCGCGCCCGGATCGGCGTAGTTCGGCAAGCCTTGCGAACTGCTGCTGCCGCCCATGCCCGGCGTCGCCGGCGCAGCCGTCGCGCTCGCACCAGTCGCTGGTGCCGCGGTCGGGCCGCTCTCATCGCCGTAATCCGGCAGTGCCGCGTTTGCCGCGCCCGTCAGCTGATACTGGCGGCGTTGCGTGTAGGCATCGCGGACGAATGCGTATTTGTCCAGCGCGGCTTGCGACAGGATATCCGTCGCACCCAGCAAATCGGCCCGTGCACTGACGAAGCGCACGCCGAACAGCACCGCGTTCGCTCCCGTACTCAGATACGTTCCCGGATTGAGCGGATAGCTGGCAATCCAGCTCGTCGAGTCGCGCACCGAACTCGGTCCCAGCAGCGGCAGCACCAGATACGGCCCCGCCGGCACGCCATAGTGGCCGAGCGTCAGCCCAAAATCCTGATCGTGCTTGGGCAGCCCCGCGGGCGTTGCCCAGTCGATCAACCCGCCAATGCCGAACGTAGAATTGAACGCGAAGCGCATCAGATCTTCCGTGGCATCGGTGATCTTCAACTGCAGCAGGTTGTTTGCGAAGTTGCCGATATCGCCAATGTTCGAGAAGAAGTTGCTGATCGCCGTGCGCAGCGGGGTCGGCGTGACCTTCACATAGCCGGTCGCAATCGGGCGGGCGACGTATTTATCGGCGGCGTCGTTGAACTTGAAGATCTCGCGGTTCATCGGTTCCAGCGGATCGTGCGGGTTACGATCAGGGCCGGTGGCACAACCGGACAGGGCGAAAGCGGCGGCGAGCATCACACCGCCGGTCAGCGCTCGCAAGTTGCGGGCGGCGCCAGGCGTTTTTGCCATCGTCATGAGTCGGTTTCCTCGGGGTCGTGCGTGAATAGTAGCTGCGTTTAAGGTGCGGTCTTAACGGTGTGGGCCGCCTTGCGCCGCACCCGGGGTTTTCCCATTAAAACCGGCTGAAAAACCACTGCGCCGATCAACGTAGTAAAAAGCGCCAGGACCAGAAGCCTGCCCATGCTCGATGTGCCTGGATGATGCGAAAACCACAAACTGCCGAACGCTGTCGCCGTGGTGGCGGCGCTGAACAACACGGCGTGCGTAAGGCTGGATTGCAGCAGGCCGGTTTGTCCCGAGCGCCACGCCATCACGAAATAGATCTTGAACGCCACGCCAATGCCCAGCATCAACGGCAACGCAATGATGTTCGCGAAGTTCAGCGGCATGTCGAACACGACGCACAGTTCCAACGTGACAACCGTGGAGACGAGCAAAGGTATCAAAGTTCTTAAAACGTCGCCGATTCGACGCAAAGTCAGCCACAGCAGGATCGCGATGGCGATCAGCGACCATGCCGCCGCTTGCTGGAACGCCTTGATGATCGTATCGGCCGAATGCAGGATGGAAATCGGGCCGCCGATCGCGTCCGGCGCAGCTTTCTGCACGGCATGGGCGAAACGGGAGAGCAACTGGTCGTCGTCACGATTCTTGCCTGCCAGCGCTTTGGGCGACACTTCGACGAGCGCGTGGCCGTCGGCGGCAAGGAAGTTTTCGGTTATCGATTTAGGCAGCGATGCCAGCGTGATCGGTGACGGTTGCAGCAGCGAACGCATCTGGCCCAGCGCGATGCGCAGTGGGTCGGACATGGCGTGCTCCGCGCGGTCGCGGGAGGTGACATCGGCTGACGCGAGCTTTTTCAGCGTCGCTGCCAGATGACGCGCTTCATTTTCGCCGGGGCCGGGGTGTTCATCGGCGGCGAGTTCCAACTGGTTCGAGAGGCGCTTCAGTGTGGCGACACGCACGGCGTCGTTAGCGGGCGTGGCAACGCGCTGGTTCAACGCGGGCAGCAGCTGCGTTGCCGCGGCGGCGATCAAATCGAGCTTTTGCGGTTGATCGGCGGGAATGAGCGTCGATAAGGTCGTCGCGCGCTCCACTTCAGGCAATTTCATGAGTTTCGCGGCGATCTTGTCCGCTTCCTCGAGCGAAGGCGCGAGCACTTTCACATCGTTCACGGCCGCTTCGGGTGCGTCTTTCAACGAGAGCAGCGTGGCCATCGACTCCGTTTTCGGATCCTTGAGATTCAGCGGATTGAAGTCGAAACGCAGATGCGTCAGCAACGGCAGAGCGCCGATCACCACCACCAGCGTGCCAATAAGCACCGGTGTGCGATTGCGCGCGAGGTAATCGTCGACGGGCGCAAGCTTCGGAAATCCCGGCGAAGCTGCTTCACCCGGCGGCGCGAACACTTTGATCAGCGCCGGGAACAAGGTCATGGTGGTGAAATAGGCGACCAGCATGCCGACGCCCGCGATCTGCCCGAGTTCGGACACACCGCGATAAGCCGTCGGTAAAAACGAGAAAAAGCTCGCGGCGGTCGCGGCGGCGGCGAGCGTGAGCGGCACGCCGACATGCCGCGCGGTGCTGACGAGCGCCACGTCCAGCCGGTTGTCCTTGAAGCGTTCCTCGCGATACCGCACGCCGAACTGGACGCCGAAATCCACGCCGAGCCCCACGAACAGCACCATGAACGCGATCGAAATCAGGTTCAGCGCGTGGACCATCAGCAGGCCGAGCGCGGCCGTGATCGCGAGGCCGACGAACAGCGTGATGAACACCGAGACGATCATCTTCCCCGAGCGCAGCGCGAGCCAGAGGATCAACAGCACGACGAGGAACGTCAAAATGCCGTTCAGCACGGCGCCGTCTTTCAGCGACGCGAATTCTTCATCGGAAAGCGGCTGTTCGCCGGTGAGCCGCACCACGGCCCCATATTTCTCCGATAACTTCAACTCAGCCGCCGTCGCGCGAATCGCGTTCGTTCCGCTCGCGCCGGGTTCGAGCGCGTTGTAATCGACCACCAACTGCGCGGTCACAAACGCGCGCGCGGGCTGCGTGGCGGAGGTGTCGACGAGATTGCGCCACGAGAACACGGCGGGTTGATTGGCGACGATTTTATCCAGCACGCCGGCGCTCTGGCCCAGCAGTTTCGACATCTGCCCGAGCGTCACCTGACCCATTTGCAGCGGCAGGTTGAGGCTGGTGTTGAGCGTGCCGGCAAGGCCATTGAGCGTGGGATCGTGGGCCAGCGCATTGATGAGCGGGCGCGCTTGCGCGAGTTGCTGGGTGGTGTCGGCGACTTTATCGGCCGGGAGGTAGAGCAGGCCGTTGTGTTCGAAGAAGTCACCGCCTGAAGGCTGGGACACTGCCGTGAAGTGGTCGCTGCGCTTGGCCAGCGCAGCGGCGAGTTCGTTGGCGGCGGCGTCGGCGAATTCGGGCGCTTGTGCTTCCACCACTACGAGGACCGTCGATCCACGTTGTGGAAAGGCTTTGTCGATAGCCTGGCCGCGCGCCGCCCATTCGGGTTCCATCTCGATCAACTGGTTGATGTCGGTGCTGATCTTGAAGTGATGGACAACGTAATAGCTGCTCAGCACGGCGAGCAACAGCGACAAAACGATGATCCAGCCGGGTCGGCGGATCGATAACGTGACGAGACGGGCAATGAGAGGCGTGAGCATGAAAACGAATGCCTCGGAGGGCGTGTTCTGGTGGTTTGCAGAGTGGACAACGTGCCCTAGGGCGACGCGTGAGTATACCGGGCGCGGGGAGGTGGCTACAGATGGGGGATTCAGGGGGGCGTGCTTGCTGGAACGATATGCGAGGATCAATCGAACACTTAATGACAGATTGTACTAACATTGTATGACCGCGCAGTTCAGTGATGGACTAACATTGTCATTACGGTGAAGCGATGAAAACAACGATTCGCAGGATGGGCAATTCGCAAGGCGTGTTGATTCCGAAACCCATCCTGGCCCAACTTGGGCTGGAGGACGAAGTGGAGATGGAAGTGGAAAACGACGCAATTGTTCTAAGAAAACCGCAGAAAAAGGCGCGCCAGGGATGGTCCGACGCAAGCAAGGCAATTGCAGAAGCCGGTGACGACGGACTGGTGATGGGCGAGTTTCCGAACGCGGATGATGCGGAGCTTTCGTGGTAATGCGGGGAGAGGTCTGGCTGATTAACCTCGACCCCACCGTTGGCAGCGAAATCCAGAAGACCCGGCCATGCGTGGTGATATCGCCACCTGAGTTGCACGACCACTTGCGCACGGTGATCGTTGCGCCAATGACGACTAAAAGCCGGCCGGCGCCTTACCGCATATCCGTTTTGTTCAGTCAAAAGAAGGGGCTGATCTTGCTCGATCAAATCCGCCCGATCGACAAGACTCGCCTGGTCAAGAAGCTCGGCGCTATTCCGGCTAATACGTTGTCCGTCACATTGCGGACGCTGCAGGAAGTCTTCGCAGACTAAAAATCCAACGCTTAAGTCTCGCTCCAAAGCCTCAGCAGATTGTGATAACACCCCACGAGCGTGCGTCTGGCGGCATCGTCGGCATTCTGTGCGTTGAGCCTTTGAATCGCGTTGTCCATATCGAATAGCAGGCTGCGGCGCGTGTCGTCGCGAACCAGGCTTTGCGCCCAAAAGAAACTCGATACCCGCATTCCCCGCGTCACCGGCCGGACTTCGTGCAGGCTCGTCGCCGGATAAACAATCGCGTGCCCCGCCGGCAACTTCACTTCCTGCACGCCGTAGGTATCCTCGATCACCAGCTCGCCGCCGTCATAATCCTCTGGCGGCGTGAGAAACAGCGTGATCGATACATCCGTGCGTACGCGCGTGCCATGTCCCGGCACGAGGCGGATCGCGCCATCCACATGACTGCCGAAGTGCATCCCGCCTTCGTAGCGGTTGAACAGCGGCGGATAAACCCGGTTGGGCAGCACGGAACTGATGAACAACGGATGCCGCTCGAGCGCACCGATAATCACATCACCCAGTTCAAGCGCAATCGGCGCTTCCTGCGCGATCTGCTGGTTGCGCTTGACCGGCGCGCCCTGATAGCCGGCCGTCGCGCGGCCGTCCACCCAGGCGTCCGAAACATCTAGCCGATGACGCATGGCCGCGGCGCCTTCAGGGCTGAGGACGTTGGGAATCGAGAGGATCATGTTTTTATCCAGCAAGCGCGAGCCGCGCGAAACTCATCGCGCGGCTCGCATGTCCCGCAGTTGATCAATAGAAGCGGTAGTTTAGCGTCGCAAGGAACGTCCGGCCGTAACCCGGCACCGCGCGCCCGCCATCCGATGGAATCAGCGCATCGTAGTAATGCTTGTTGGTCAGGTTCTGCACGTTGAACTGGATGTCGTAATGTTTCTGGTGGTACGCGGCCATTGCGTCCCAACGCGTGTACGCAGGCACCTGCACGAAGTCGTTGCTGGCCGCATAGCGCGCCGATGTGTACACCGGGCCGCCGCCAAAGGTCCATTGCGGCGTGACATCATAAGTTGTCCACAGCGTGATCATGTTGCGTGGCGTGTTCGCGAGCGTCTTGCCGTTGGTGTTGTCCAGCGCCTTCACCACCTGGCCGTCCATGTACGTATAGCCGCCAAAAACCTGCCACTTGTTAGTGATATGGCCAGCCAGCCCGAGTTGATAACCTCGTACGCGCACATCGCCGTCGAGCGTATAGCTACCGTCCGCCTGGAGCGTCCGGGCATTGGTTTTATCGACGTTGAACAGCGACTGCGTCACCGACAATCCGCCGCCGAGCAGATCCCACTTCGTGCCGATTTCATACGAGCGATTCGATTCCGGTGGCGTGTTCTGCTGGTTGTTCGTCAGCGTCAGCGCTTCCAGCGACGGGTTGAACGACGTGCCGTACGAAACGTAGTACGACTGCCAATCGGTCGGCTGGAAAATGATCCCGCCTCGCACGCTGGTGAAGTAGTTGGTCTGCGTGGCGTACGAAGGCAGGTTGATGCTGTTCTTGATC
>Ga0255336_101105_pt1 | contig 24169 bp, 22 predicted proteins | sample MeOH1_35cm_T3_17_FD_189102 | JGI IMG/M metagenome (GOLD analysis project Ga0255336, IMG submission 189102) | Sandy soil microbial communities from University of British Columbia, Vancouver, Canada - MeOH1_35cm_T3_179 | ecosystem: Engineered > Artificial ecosystem > Sand microcosm > Unclassified ...
CCACTAGTCCACCACTTCAGCTAGCCGCGTGCTCAACGATCAGTTGCACGCGCGACACGCCGTTCCACGTGTCGCTCGCGAGGCGGTAGGCGACCGTGGTGCGGGCGGGCAGGGTGTCGGTGTGATTGAACCAGATCGCGTTGAAGCGCTGGCGGCCGCGCACGAGTTGCAGCTTCAGGTGTTTGTCCTTCACCAGCGCCTGCGAGACGATGTCGAATTCGCCCGAAAACACCGGCGCCGGAAAGCCTTGGCCCCACACGGCCGCGTCGAGCATTTCGACGAATTGCGGCGTGAAGTAGGCGTCTTCGAGTTCGCCGTCGGTTTCCACCGTGCGCGAGAGCGCTTCTTCGGACAGCCATTCGCGGCCGACCGCTTCGAACGCGGCGGTGAAGCGCGGCACGTCGGCGGCGGCGAGCGTGAGGCCCGCGGCCATTGCGTGGCCGCCGAACTTGACGATCAGGCCCGGCTCGCGCTTCGAGATCAGATCGAGCGCGTCGCGCAGATGGAAGCCCGCGATCGAGCGGCCCGAGCCTTTGACGGTCTGGCCGCTGTCGTCGGCGAGCGCGAAGGTGAACGAGGGCCGGTGGAATTTCTCTTTCAGCCGCCCCGCCACGATGCCGATCACGCCCTGATGCCAGTCGGGATTGAACAGCGTGATGGTGGTGGTGCCGTCGGGGTCGATCGCCGAGAGGTCGTCGAGCGCCTGCTGCTGCATGCCGGCTTCGATTTCGCGGCGTTCGCGGTTCATCGTGTCGAGTTGCTGCGCGAGATCCCACGCGCGGCCGATGTCGTCGGTAGTCAGGCATTCGATCCCGAGCGACATGTCCGACAGCCGGCCCGCCGCGTTCAGGCGCGGCCCGAGCGCGAAGCCGAGATCGAAGCCCGACGCGCTGCGGGCGTCGCGCGCGGCGGCGCGAAACAGCGCGGCGATGCCCGGCTGCATCTTGCCTTTGCGGATGCGCTGCAGACCCTGCGCGACCAGCACGCGGTTGTTGCCGTCGAGCTTGACCACGTCCGCGACCGTACCGAGCGCGACCAGATCGAGCAGGCCGTCGAGGCGCGGCTCGGGAAAGTTATCGTTGAACGCGCCACGGCGGCGCAATTCTGCGCGCAACGCGAGCAGCACGTAAAACATCACGCCGACGCCCGCGATGCATTTGCTCGGGAACGTGCAGCCCGGCTGGTTCGGATTGACGATCGCGCGGGCGGGCGGCAGTTCGTCGCCGGGCAGGTGGTGATCGGTAACCAGCACGTCGATGCCGAGCGCGTTGGCCGCTTGCACGCCGTCCACGCTGGCAATGCCGTTATCCACGGTGATCAGCAGATCCGGCTTGCCCGCCGCGTTGCGGGCGGCCAGCGCGACGATCTCCGGCGTCAGGCCATAGCCGTACTCGAAACGGTTCGGCACCAGATACTCGATCCGGCCGCCGAACATGCGCAGGCCACGCACGGCGACCGCGCAGGCGGTGGCGCCGTCGCAATCGTAGTCGGCGACCACCAGCATGCGGCGTTTGCTCTGGATTGCGTCGGCGAGCAGGGCGGCGGCGTCTTCGCAACCCTTGAGCGCGACGGGCGGCACGAGCCGCGCGAGGCCGGTTTCGATTTCGTCGGGCATGCACACGCCGCGCGCCGCGTAGAGGCGTGCGAGCACCGGATGCAGGCCGTGGCGGGTGAGGATTTCGGCGTCGACGGGGGACGCGGCGCGCGTAACGATTCGGGTCATACGGAAAGGCCGTGGATCATTCGTTGGGTCATTCAGTCATTCATTCGATGAAGAGCGAAGCGAGCACCCGCCGCCGCCAGAATTTGCGCAGGTCGCCGCGCGTGACCGAGAGCGTGACCGAGCCGGTGTCGCCGCACAAGGTGAGGCCGAGTTCGTCGAGCTGACCGGATTGCAGCGCGGCGAGCGCCGGTTCGAACCAGTCCGTCTGCAAGGCGGCGAAGGCGTCGTTCCAGCGCGCCCAGTCCTGCTCGATGTAGGGCGCGGAGAACGGATCGAGTTCGACCAGTGTGGTGCTCGTGCTGGTCTTGGGGTTGCCGTTGGCGTCACCCGGAAGCGACGACCGCGCGCTGAACGAGCCCGGTGGCGAGGCGACCAGCACGCCGGCGGTCATTGCGAGGCCGCGCGTTGCCGCCGCGTCGGAGAACACCCGTGCAAACGGACTGTGCACGGGCTGCGCCGCGCCTTGCGCGTGAAACCAGATCGAGTTGACGGCCGGCAGGCCGCGCGCCTCGCGCGCTTCATTGACCGGATGCTCGAACCACGCCATCTGTACTTCATTCTGCAGTTTCATCCAGGCGCGCGAACGCTCGCCGGAATGCGCCTCGTGCGGCAGCCAGATTTCGATGTTGCGCCCGCTTGCGCGCAACGGCGACGCGCCGGCCAGCGTGCCGAACCCTTCGCCTGACAGATACCAGCGCACCGGACGCGGCGCTTCGATGCGCACGCCGAGTTCTTCGATCAGCGGCCGCGCGACGGCGAGCAGCGCGCTGGCTTCTTGGTCGGACAGGTCGAGCGAGGCCGGATCGATCAGCACCAGATGGTCGTGCGCGATGCGCACATGCACCGGCTGCACGCAGGCCCATGTCGCGGTGCCGGGTTCGCCGCCGTCGGCGCGCAGCATGTACGGCGCGAGCGGCGCTTCGTCGGCGGCCGCGGCGCCGCTCGGCAGCGCGCCGAACTGGCGTGCCACCCAGCGCTCGTGTGGCAGCGTGCGCTGAAAGTCTTCGCCGATCACGCGCTCCACCAGCGTCGCGCGCGCGATCAGCCGGTCGAGGGCCGGGCTGCGGATGTCGTGAAGGGCGGTGGCAGCGTCCGCTGCGGCGGGCAGCGCGAAGGGCAGGAGAAGATGGAGGCGGTTGGCGGGCATGATGCTGCGCATTGTAGGGCAAAGAGTGCGAGTATTCCGTCCATCAGTTCCCGCTCGATGAACCGCGGCGGCGGGCCACCCGTTCGCCGCCTTCTGGAGCCCGGAGCAAAAGCCGCGCGCGGCGGCACCGCGCATAGGACGATGGAGACCGTCATGTCGCGTGAAATCAAAACCGAGCAGGAACTGCTGGCACTGGTCGTCAAGGCGCTCGATGCGAACCCGGCCACGGCCGGCTGGATTCCGACCGGCTTCCACGAGACCGTGGAGGACGAGAGCGGCTGCAACTGGGACATCACCCATCTGCACCGCGACCGCAAGGACGCCGACGTCCGCGACGCCGCCAACAGCGCCGCGGCGGGCATCATCAACGAGCTGCGCGAGCGGTACAACCTGCGGTAGATAAAGCCGTGCCGGGTTTCGCGCCGGACGCCCGGCGCGGCGCAGCGCGGCCTTGCCGGCGCGGCCGCCGCCTTTCCAATCCAGGCGAAGCGGTCAGCGTGGCTGCCGCCTTTCCATTCCGGCGCAGCAGTAGTCGGCATGGCCGTCGCCTTTCCACTCCGACGCCGCAGACGCCGCAGCCAGCCTGACCTGACTCGGCCGCCCTTCCTGTCTCGGGCGCGCCCACACCGCCTTTACGCGAGCGGGCGGCATTGTATGGCAAACTTCGCGCTTGATCGGCGCTGCCAGCGATTGTGGCAACGGCAAGAGCCGTCTGCCGGACCGCCGCGGAGCGGTATGGCGCGCGCATTGCTACGACGTGGCGCGTCGTACCGGAACCATCCGCTGCGCAACGACACCAATGATCACGACGCTCGGGCCGCACGGCAGGCGCTTCACGCCTTCGTGCGCGGCACAAAGCCGAAGACACGCAGAAAAGGATTCGCTTGAAATTTCCCTACGAATGGCAGATTGGCTGGCGCTACACCCGCGCCGGCAAACGCACGACCGGTAACGGCTTCATTTCCTTCATTGCGCTCGTGTCGATGTCGGGCATCGCGCTCGGCGTCGCGGCGCTGATCGTCGTGTTGTCCGTGATGAACGGTTTTCAGAAAGAGGTGCGTGACCGGATGCTGTCGGTGCTCGCGCACGTGGAGATCTTCTCGCCGACCGGATCGATGCCCAATTGGCAACTCACCGCCCAGGAAGCCCGCCAGAACAAGGAAGTGATCGGCGCGGCGCCGTATGTCGAAGCGCAGGCGCTGCTCACGCGCCAGGACGCGGTGAGCGGGGTGGCGCTGCGCGGCGTCGAGCCGTCGCTCGAGCCGCAGGTGTCCGATATCGGCAAGGAAATGAAAGGCGGCAGTCTGAACGCGCTGGTGCCGGGCGACTTCGGCATCGTGCTCGGCGCCGACCTCGCCACCAATCTCGGCGTAGCGGTCAACGACAAGATCACGCTGGTCGCCCCGGAAGGCACGATCACGCCCGCCGGCATGCTGCCCCGGCTGAAGCAGTTCACGGTGGTGGGCATCTTCGAGTCGGGGCATTACGAATACGACAGCACGCTCGCGCTGATCAACATCAAGGACGCGCAGGCGCTGTTCCGGCTGCCCGCGCCGACCGGCGTGCGGTTGCGCCTGACCGACATGCAGCGCGCGCCGGAGGTCGCGCATCAGCTCGCGCGCAGCCTGTCCGGCGATTTATACATTCGCGACTGGACCCAGCAGAACAAGACGTGGTTCTCGGCGGTCCAGATCGAAAAGCGCATGATGTTCATCATCCTCACGCTGATCATCGCGGTGGCGGCGTTCAATCTGGTGTCGTCGCTCGTCATGACGGTGACCAACAAGCAGGCCGATATCGCGATTCTGCGCACGCTCGGCGCGCAGCCCGGCTCGATCATGAAGATCTTCGTGGTGCAGGGCGTGACGATCGGCTTTATCGGCACGGCCACCGGCGTCGCGCTCGGCTGCCTGATCGCGTGGAGCATTCCGTGGCTCGTACCGATGATCGAGCATCTGCTCGGTGTGCAGTTCCTGCCGCCGTCGGTGTATTTCATCAGCGAATTGCCGTCCGAACTGATTCCGGCCGACGTCGCGCGGATCGGCATCATCGCCTTCCTGATGTCGGCGCTGGCCACCTTGTACCCGAGCTGGCGTGGTGCGAAAGTCCGTCCCGCGGAGGCACTGCGCTATGAATGACCGTTCCGCTAACTTATCCATGCCTTCCGCAGACACCGTGCCGCATCCCTATGTGCTGGAAGCGACCGGCATTTCCAAGTCGTTCGTGCAGGGCGGTCTGAATGTGACGGTGCTCAACAACGCGCAACTGAGCGTGCGGCGCGGCGAGAAGCTGGCGATCGTCGGCGCGTCGGGCTCCGGCAAGAGCACGCTGCTGCACGTGCTCGGCGGCCTCGACGATCCGAGCGCCGGACAGGTCTCGGTAATGGGCAAGCCTTTCACCAAACTCTCCGAGCGCGAACGCAACGACCTGCGCAATCGCGCGCTGGGCTTCGTCTATCAGTTCCACCACCTGCTGCCGGAGTTTTCCGCGCTCGATAACGTCGCCATGCCGTTGCGGATTCGCCGCATGTCGACCGAAGCCTCGCGCCGCGAAGCGTTCGCGGTGCTGGAGCGCGTCGGCATGGGGAACCGCGCGAAGCATCGTCCGGGCGAGCTGTCGGGCGGCGAGCGCCAGCGCGTCGCGATTGCGCGCGCGCTGGTGACGAAGCCCGCCTGCGTGCTGGCCGACGAACCGACCGGCAATCTCGACGGCGGCACGGCGGACACCGTGTTCAACCTGATGCTCGAACTGTCGCAAACGCTCGAAACGAGCTTCGTGATCGTCACGCACGATCCGGAACTGGCGGGGCGCTGCGACCGCATCATGCGGCTGCGCGACGGCGTGCTGCACGAAGAGCCGTCGGTGCCGGTCTGATTGCCGGACACTGTGCGCTGATGCTGCGCCGCTAGCGAGGCACGTCATGTGGATCGATACGCACTGTCATCTCGACGCTTCGGAATTCGACGCCGACCGCGCGCAAGTCGCGGCGGCGGCGCACCGCGCGGGCGTGGGGCGGATCGTGATTCCGGCGATCGGCCGCGAGAACTTCGCAACGGTGCGCGAACTGGCGCACCGGGTCGACGGCGGCGCGTATGCGCTCGGCATCCATCCGCTGTTCACGCCAGCGGCGCAAGAGAGCGATCTCGAGTTGTTGCGTATGGAAATCGAGGCGAGTCTCGACGATCCGCGGTTCGTCGGCCTCGGCGAAATCGGGCTCGATTATTTCGTCGACGGTCTCGACGACGCGCGCCAGCAATTCTTCTACAACGCTCAGCTGGAACTCGCACGCGAATTCGATCTGCCGGTGATTTGCCATGTGCGCAAATCGCAGGATCAGGTGCTCAAGGGACTGCGGCGGCATCAGATTCATCGTGGTATCGCGCATGCATTCAACGGCAGTTTTCAGCAGGCTCAGGCGTATATCGACCAGGGCATGCATCTCGGATTCGGCGGCAACCTGACGTTCGAGCGGGCGCGGCAAATCCGCCGTCTTGCCGAACAGTTGCCGTTCGACGCGCTGGTTGTCGAGACCGATGCGCCGGACATCGCGCCTGCATGGATTTACAGGCAGCGCAATTCGCCGGAGCAGATTCCGGCGATCGGCGCGGGCCTCGCGGAACTGCGCGGCATGGCCGCCGACGAAGCCGCCCTAGGCACAACGGCTAACGCGCTCGCCGCGCTGCCGCGGCTCGCACTTTCCTCTGCATAATCGAACCCGGAAGGTCTGAGTGGTTCGCGCCGGGCGACATTCACGCTTGGCGGGCTCGCTAACGCCTGTGCTCAAGCGCTGCTGCGCCCGGCGTTTGCTGGTGGAGGGCGGATGCGGGCATGGTGGTGCGGGTTTGCGTTGGGAGTGGTCTGGCTGCAGCGGCAAGCGGTGCTGCCGGATTGGGTCGGGTTGTGCGGATTGGTGTTCGCTGCGTGTGTCGCGGTTGTCGTGGCGGTTTGGGGTTTGGGCGACGGCGGGAGTGCGCGGGCTGTTGAGCGGCATGCGGTGGCTGGAGGGATGGCTGCGGCGGTTGGTGGGTATGCCGCTACGGCTCGGGCTGAAGCTGGAACTGGGGCGACAGCCGAGCTCACGGCAAAGGCGACAATTGCGCTTGCCGCAAAGGCTACCGTTGCGCCCACAGAATGCGCGCACGCGCTTGCGGTTCTCGCTTCGCTAATACGCCGTGTCCGCTTCGGCCCGCGCGTGCGTTCATTCGCCGGCTGGAGCGCGGTGTGGTGTGCGGCGTCGTGCATGGGCTTCGGCTACGCGGCCTTGCGCGCGGACATGCGCCTCGCGCTCAGCTTGCCCACCGCATGGGAGGGCCGCGATATCGAGGTCGTCGGCAGTATCAAAGGCCTGCCGTCACGCGATGAAAACGGCGCACGCTTTCTATTCGACGTCGACCCGGCCGACGCGCCAATGGCCAGTTTCCCGCGCGTGATCCAACTGGCGTGGATCGCCGAAGATGCGCCGCCGCCGATCCTCGAACCCGGTGCACGCTGGCAGTTGACCGTGCGGCTGAAACGTCCGCATGGCAATGCGAATTTCGGCGTGCGCGACGCCGAGGCGAATCTGCTCGCGCGCAACGTGCGGGCCACCGGCTATGTGAGTGCGCCGGCTCACGCCGTGCGACTGCGCGGCGATGCGCGCGGTGTCGGCGTAACGGTGGACCGCTTGCGCGCCGCGCTGCGCGCACGCATCGACGCGGTGCTTGGTGACGCGCCGCACCGCGGAATCGTCGTGGCACTGGCCATCGGCGCGCAGGACGAAGTGAGCGCAGCGGACTGGCTGCTGATGCGCGGCACGGGCACCAGTCATCTGGTGGCGATTTCCGGGCTGCACATTGGCTTCGTCGCCGGCCTTGCGGGCTGGCTCGCGGGCGCGTTATGGCGGCGCTCCGGCTGGATCGGCCGCGACTGGCCGTTGCGGCTGCCCGCGCAGGTCGTCGCGATCACGGGCGGTGCGCTGTTCGCCGCGCTGCACGCTGCATTGGCCGGCTTCAACGTGCCGGCACAGCGCGCGCTGTGGATGGCGTGCGTCGTCGCCCTCGCGTTTGTCAGCGGGCGCAACGTGGCACGCTCGGCGGTGCTCGCCTGGGCCTTGGGGCTGGTGCTGCTGATCGATCCGTGGGCGGTCGTGTCGGCGGGGTTCTGGTTGTCGTTCTGCGCGGTGGCGGCAATTCTGTTCGCCATGTCCGGGCGACCGCGCGTGCAGGATCATGAACAGCACCACGACCCTGCGAACGAGGGCGGCGAGCCATCGTCCCAATTGTCGGGACTGCGTGCCGGATTGCTGCGTCGCGTGCGCGGTGTCGGCGAACGGCTGCGCAGCGCGGCACACGTGCAGTTCGCCGTTACGGTCGCGCTCGCCCCGCTAACCGTCTACTGGTTCACGCAGATTCCGCTGATCGGCCCGCTCGCGAATGCCTTCGCGATTCCGTGGGTAAGCCTGCTGGTCACGCCAGCGATACTCGCCGGCGTTGTTTTGCCCGCGCCCCTCGACGTCCACGCATGGCATGTTGCGCACGCTTTGCTGGAGTGGCTGGCCGCGGGCTTGCAGCGGCTCTCGGGGCCCGCCTGGCTGCTCTGGCGCCTGCCGCAACCGGATACGTGGGCGCTGGCCGCGGCGGCGCTCGGTGTGTTCTGGTGTCTCGCGCCACGCGGCTGGCCGCTGCGCTGGGCCGCGCCGCTCACGTGGCTGCCGCTCCTGATGCCGGCGCCGTCCGGGCCGCCGCATGGCAGTTTTCGGCTAACCGCGCTGGATGTCGGTCAAGGTACTTCCGTGCTGATCGAAACGGCGCATCACACGTTGCTGTTCGATACGGGGCCGGGCCCGGAATCGACTCACGCGGGCGAACGGGTTGTCGTGCCATTCCTGCAGGCGCACGGCGTGAACGCGCTGGATACGCTGATCGTCAGCCACGCCGATTCCGATCATTCGGGCGGCGCGCCTGCTGTTCTGGACGCAATCGAGGTGCATCAGATGGTGGCGGCACTGGCGCCGTCGAATGCGTTGTGGCTGAACGCGCGGCAGCACGGCGCCGCCACGCTGCCCTGCGCGGCGGGGCAGCGTTGGCAGTGGGACGGTGTCGAGTTCGCGATGCTCTGGCCCGACGCCGGTCCGCTGCAAGGCAAGCCGAACACGCATTGCTGCGTGTTGCGGGTGAGCACGTCGCCGCCCGCGACGAGCCGGCCGGGCGCGCGCGTTCAAACGGAGCCGCCGCGCATGGCCGCCTTGCTGACGGCGGATATCGAGGCACCCGTCGAACGCATTCTGCTCGCGCGCGATCGCGGCGCGTTGCGCGCACAGGTGCTGGTCGTGCCGCATCACGGCAGCAAGACCTCGTCGACCGAGCCGTTCCTCGACTCTATCGACCCGCTCATCGCGCTATTTCAGGTAGGCTATCGCAACCGTTTTCATCATCCGAATGCGGGTGTGTTCGAGCGCTACAAGGCGCGGCAGATCGAGCTTGGGCGCAGCGACACGGACGGCGCGGTGCGAGTCGAGGTGAACCCGGAAGCCGGGGCGAAGGGCGCCGCGAGACAAAACACCACGCTGACGCTCGATCGTTATCGCGACACGCAGCACCGTTACTGGATGGACCGCTAACAGGTTCGCTCATCGATAGACGGAGCGCAGCAGACCGCACAGAAAGCATGTCGCTGGACGAAGCGGCTGTACGTAAGCGCGCACCAAAACCCCGCACGCAAAAACAGAACGGAGATAGCCGCAGTTGAAAAACATCATCCACTTCTCGCACGCGAATGGCTTTCCCGCATCGACCTACCGGACCATCTTCGCCGAACTCGCCGACGACTACGAATTGCGCTCCATCGAGCGGATCGGTCACGACGCGCGCTTTCCGGTGACGCAGGACTGGCCGCATCTGGTCGAGCAGTTGCTCGAAGACATCGGCAGAACGTACGAACATCCGGTGTGGCTGGTGGGGCATTCGCTCGGCGGTTATCTGTCGCTGATGGCCGCGCTGAAGAAGCCGCAGTGGGTGAGAGGGGTGGTGATGCTCGATTCGCCGGTGATCGCCGGCTGGCGCAGCAGCATGCTGCGCGTGTCGCAATGGACCGGCCTCGACGAGCGTCTGTCGCCCGCGGCCGCCACCCGTACGCGCCGCACGCAGTGGGCGAGCCGCGACGAAGCGTGGCGGCACTTCCATTCGAAGCCGGCGTTCGCGCGCTGGGATGAGCGCATGCTGTCCGACTACATCGACTTCGGCATTCCGCAAACATCGCCGGACGGCTCGCGGTCGCTCGCTTTCGACCGCCGTACCGAATATCAGATCTACAAGACCTTGCCGCACACGCTCGGCTCGCGGCTCGCGCGGGGCGCGCCGGTGCCGGTGGGCTTCATCGCCGGCACGCGTTCGAAGGAAATTCGCCAGGCCGGTCTGGAGGCCACCCGCCGCGCGACCGGCGGCCATGTGGAATGGATCGAGGGCAGTCATCTTTACCCGATGGAAAGACCCGTCGAAACCGCGCGCGCGGTGCAAAGCATGTTGCATGAACTGGAGCGGCGAGGCTGATGCCGCGTCAGGCGGCGCATGCAGGTAACGCACCCACAAGACGGCGACGGTCGCACGGTCACGCGGCGTGAATGTCAGGTGGCTGCCGTTGCGTCGACCTGCCAACGTGGCGCCGGGCGCAGCGCGGTGCCGCGGCATGTGCGTGGCAAAAACAGTGCATGATCGACGCGCGACGATGGCCGCCGCCGCGCCATGCGTCTGCAGACGCAGCTCGGATTTTGCTGGGGTTGAGACCCTGCTTTACGGTATAATCCGTTTTTCCCGCGAGCATCCAGCGATGACCAAATATGTTTTCGTCACCGGCGGCGTAGTATCTTCCCTCGGCAAGGGTATTGCCGCCGCTTCCCTCGCCGCGATCCTCGAATCGCGCGGTCTTAAAGTCACCCTCCTCAAGCTCGATCCCTACATCAATGTCGACCCCGGCACGATGAGCCCGTTTCAACACGGCGAAGTGTTCGTGACGGAAGACGGAGCGGAGACCGACCTCGACCTCGGCCACTATGAGCGCTTCATCAGCACGAAGATGCGCAAGGCCAATAACTTCACCACGGGCCAGATTTACGAATCGGTGATCCGCAAGGAACGCCGCGGCGATTATCTCGGCAAGACGGTGCAGGTCATCCCGCACATCACGAACGAAATCCAGGCGTTCATCGAACGCGGCGCGGCTTCCGCAACGTGCGGTGAGCCGGACGTCGCCATCGTCGAAGTGGGCGGTACCGTGGGCGACATCGAATCGCTGCCGTTCCTGGAGGCCGCGCGTCAGATGAGCCTGCGCATGGGCCGCAACAGCGCGTGCTTCGTGCACCTCACGCTGGTGCCGTGGGTTGCCACGGCCGGCGAACTGAAGACCAAGCCCACGCAGCACAGCGTGCAGAAACTGCGCGAAATCGGTATTTCGCCGCACGTGCTGCTGTGCCGTGCCGACCGCCGCATTCCGGACGACGAGCGCGCGAAGATCTCTATGTTCTCGAACGTGCCGGAAGACGCCGTGATCTCGGTGTGGGACGCGGACAGCATCTACAAGATTCCGCAGATGCTGCACGATCAGGGGCTGGACGCGATCATCTGCGAAGAACTCAAGCTCGAGCCGAAGGCCGCCGATCTGACCATGTGGTCCGATCTGGTCGAGAAGCTGGAGCATCCCAGGCATGAAGTCACGATCGGCATGGTCGGCAAATATGTCGATCTGACCGAGTCGTACAAGTCGCTGATCGAAGCGCTGCGCCATGCGTCGATGCATACGTCGACCAAGGTCAACATCGAATACATCGACTCGGAAGAAATCGAGACGCACGGCGTCGAAAGCCTCAAGCATCTGGACGCGGTGCTCGTGCCGGGCGGCTTCGGCCGGCGCGGCACCGAAGGCAAGATCGCCGCGATCCGTTATGCCCGTGAAGCGAAGGTGCCGTATCTCGGCATCTGCCTCGGCATGCAACTGGCGGTGATCGAATTCGCCCGCGACGTGGTGGGTCTGAAAGACGCGAACAGCACGGAATTCGATCAGGAAACGCCGAACCGCGTGGTCGCGCTGATCACCGAGTGGTACGACCGCGAAGGCCGGGTCGAGAAGCGCACAGAAGAGTCGGATCTCGGCGGCACGATGCGCCTCGGCTCGCAACGTTGCCCGATCAAGCCCGGCACGATGGCCGAAGAGATCTATGGCAAGGACGTGAACGAACGCCATCGCCACCGTTATGAAGTCAATAACCGCTTCGTGCCCCAGCTCGAAGCGGGCGGCCTTATCATCAGCGCCCGTACGCCGAGTGAAGATCTGCCGGAAATGATGGAACTGCCGCGCAGCATGCACCCGTGGTTCGTCGGCGTGCAGTTCCATCCGGAATTCACGTCCACGCCGCGTGACGGCCATCCGCTGTTCAAGTCGTTCGTCGAAGCGGCGCTCGCGCACCAGCAGTCGCGCACCGCGGCCGAAGTCGAGGAGAAAGCATGAAACTGGGCGATTTCGAAATCGGGCTCGACAAGCCGTTTTTCCTGATTGCCGGCACCTGTGTCGTCGAATCCGAACAGATGACGATCGACACAGCCGGCCGGCTGAAGGAAATCTGCGCGAAGCTGAACATTCCGTTCATCTACAAATCGTCGTACGACAAGGCCAACCGCAGCAGCGGCAAGTCGTTCCGCGGTCTGGGCATGGACGAAGGTTTGCGCATCCTGTCCGAAGTGAAGCGTCAACTCGGTCTGCCGGTACTGACCGACGTTCACGCAGAGCACGAGATCGAACAGGTCGCCTCGGTGGTCGACGTGCTGCAAACGCCGGCTTTCCTGTGCCGTCAAACGGACTTCATTCACGCTTGCGCGCGTTCGGGCAAACCGGTCAACATCAAGAAAGGCCAGTTTCTCGCCCCGCACGACATGAAGAACGTGATCGACAAGGCGCGTGACGCGGCGCGTGAAGCCGGTCTGTCGGAAGACCGTTTCATGGCGTGCGAGCGCGGTGTGTCGTTCGGCTATAACAACCTCGTGTCGGACATGCGCTCGCTCGCGATCATGCGCGAAACCAACGCGCCTGTCGTGTTCGACGCCACTCACTCGGTGCAGTTGCCGGGCGGGCAGGGCACGAGTTCGGGCGGCCAACGCGAATTCGTGCCGGTGCTGGCGCGTGCCGCGGTGGCGGTGGGCGTGGCGGGTCTCTTCATGGAAACGCATCCGAATCCGGCGCAGGCCAAATCGGACGGTCCGAACGCGGTGCCGCTTCATCGCATGGCCGATCTGCTCGAGACGCTGGTCACGCTCGATCGGGCCGTCAAGCACGCGCCGTTCCTCGAAAGCGATTTCAACTGATTCAGGCATTCACCGCGTGTCACGATCGGACTGCACAATTAGCCACAATCGGCACGCGGAGAATGCACGCAATGGTCGTCGAACGTATCGGCGTGCAAGCAGTTTGCCGGGGAGACCGGTGCTCTGCATGGGACCGGAGCGCGTCGCGTGGGACCGGAGTAAGTGCTGAAGCACTAATTCCGGATCGACACGATGTTGAAGCACCCACTCCGGCTCGACACGCCTGGTACAGTGTCACAGTAAAGAATTCAACGTCATTTCTTGAGGAAACCATGAGTGCTATCGTAGATATCATCGGTCGAGAGATTCTCGATTCGCGAGGCAACCCCACCGTCGAATGCGACGTGCTGCTCGAGTCGGGCACGATGGGCCGCGCCGCGGTGCCGTCGGGTGCGTCGACGGGTTCGCGTGAAGCGATCGAACTGCGTGACGGCGAAGCCGGCCGCTACGGCGGCAAGGGCGTGCTGAAGGCCGTCGAGCACATCAACACCGAAATCTCCGAAGCGATCATGGGTCTCGACGCTTCCGAGCAGGCGTTCCTCGACAAGACGCTGCTGGAACTCGACGGCACGGACAACAAGTCGCGCCTGGGCGCGAACGCGATGCTGGCTGTCTCGATGGCCGTCGCGAAAGCCGCTGCTGAAGAAGCCGGCCTGCCGCTGTACCGCTACTTCGGCGGCTCGGGCGCGATGCAACTGCCGGTGCCGATGATGAACATCGTCAACGGCGGCGCGCACGCCAACAACAGCCTGGACATCCAGGAATTCATGATCGTGCCGGTCAGCCAGCCGACCTTCCGCGAAGCACTGCGCTGCGGCGCCGAAGTGTTCCACGCGCTGAAGAAGATCCTGTCGGATCGCGGCATGAGCACGGCAGTGGGCGACGAAGGCGGCTTCGCGCCGAACTTCGGCAGCAACGACGAATGCCTGTCCACCATCCTGCAAGCCATCGAGAAAGCCGGCTACCGCGCCGGTGAAGACGTGCTGCTCGCACTCGACTGCGCAGCAAGCGAGTTCTACCACGACGGCAAGTACCAGCTGGCCGGCGAAGGCCTGCAACTCTCGTCCACGGAATTCACGGACTACCTGGCGAATCTGGCCGACAAGTTCCCGATCGTGTCGATCGAAGACGGCATGCACGAAAGCGACTGGGCCGGCTGGAAGACGCTGACCGACAAGCTCGGCAAGAAGGTTCAGCTCGTGGGCGACGACCTGTTCGTCACCAACACGCGCATCCTGAAGGAAGGCATCGAAAAGGGCATCGCCAACTCGATCCTCATCAAGATCAACCAGATCGGTACGCTGACGGAAACCTTCGCGGCGATCGAAATGGCCAAGCGCGCCGGCTACACGGCCGTGATCTCGCACCGTTCGGGCGAAACCGAGGATTCGACGATTGCGGATATCGCGGTCGGCCTGAACGCCGGTCAGATCAAGACGGGTTCGCTGTCGCGCTCGGACCGCATCTCGAAGTACAACCAGTTGCTGCGTATCGAAGAAGATCTCGGCGATATCGCCAGCTACCCGGGCAAGTCGGCGTTCTACAATCTGCGCTAATGGCTTTCTTGCTGGCGCTGACCGATGAGCCGGTTATCCTTCGTTTCTGATTGACCCCGCCGCCCTGCGTATAGCGCAGGGCGGCGTGTATTTATTGTGCCTACTTCATGCGGCTTGTCACTGCTGTCCTGATCGTTCTACTGGCGCTGATCCAGTACCCGCTCTGGTGGGGACATGGCGGCTGGTTGCGCGTGCACGAGTTGCAGCAGCAACTGGCGCAACAAGTGCAAAAGAATGCCGACTCGAAGCTGCGCAATGAGCGCATTCAAGGCGAAGTGCAGGATTTGCAGAACGGCACGGCCGCTGTCGAAGAGCGGGCACGCTACGAAATGGGCATGGTGAAGGACGGCGAAGTGTTCGTGCAGTTCGTGTCGCCGAATGCGCCGTTGCCGGCGGCGAACACGCCATCGGCAACCACGTCCACGCGTGGCGAAATGTCGGCGGCGCCGCTGCATGTGGTGCCGAATCCGGAGTCGCGCGCGAAGCCGGACCGCAAGCACGGTGGGAAAGCTGCTGCTAACGAAAGAAAGCCTGCGCACTGAGCTTCGTCGCCGCGCAACGGTTTGATACGAAGGACGCAAAAAAGGCACGGTGAAAAATAAACCGTGCCTTTTTCTTTGGAGCCGCCGTCGGGGCGGAATTCTCGCGGCGTGCGTGAACTCTGCCGCTTACTCGCTACCAGCCCCAGTACGGTCCGTATCCGACGCCGACACCCGTACCCCAGCCGTGCCCCCAACCACCGCCGTAATAGCTGCCGTACACGCTCACAGGCGGCGTGTAGTAACGCGACCACGCCTGCGCCGCGTTTTCGGCGGCAATCGCCTGATTCTGCTCGACCATGACCTGTTGGTCGATCGCGTCATAGCGCTGTCGCTCCTGAGGCGTCAGCGGTTGGGCGGTGCCAGACTGGTCGGCGGGCAGGCGGCTATATATCGGCGACGGACCCGGCGGATCCATCATGCAGCCGGCCAGCGCGCCGCCGCCGACGAGGACAGCCAGCACGGCGGCCGTGCGCGCACGGCGCAGCAGCGGTATCAACGAAGTAGGATGGTTCATGTTTCTATCTCCATCGGTCGGATGCCTAAGCAAATCATGCCCCGCACGCACCGCCAATGATTCAACGCAATGGTCAACGATACCGCGCCGTCCGAGCCCCGAAAATGCAGCGGGCAGCGCGGTACCTTTACTGCCTCAACACGGCTGTAGTCAACCGCCGCCTCGCGCGCATGAGCGCCGCGCGCCGGCGAGCCGTTCAGTGCCGTTGGTCAGCCGCGGGCGTCACACCTTGTGAGAGCGCTTCGGCGACAAAAAGTTGCGCCACATCGACCGGATCGAACTCGTAGCGCTGGTTGCAGAACTCGCAATGAATCTCGACGTGACCGCGTTCTTCGAGCACGCCGTCCACTTCTTCGCGGCCCAGCATCTTCAGCATGCCGCCGACCTTTTCGCGCGAACACGTGCATTCGAAACGCGCCTTCGCCGGTTCGAAATGCTGAACGTTCTCCTGCCAGAACAGGCGGCGGAAAATCGTTTCCGGTTCTTCCTTCAGCAATTCGTCTTGCGACATCGTGCCGCCCAGCGTGCACACGCGCTCCCACGTGTCCGCGTCCAGATCGCCCGGATGCGGGACGATGCCGCCGTCGCCCGGCAATTTTTGCAGCAGCATGCCGACCGCACGCTCGGTGTTCGCCGCCAGCCACAGGCGCGTGTCGAGCTGCTCGGAGTGATGCATGTAATGCTCGAGCACTTCGGCCATCGAGTTGAGCGGGCCGTCCACGCCCGACAGCGGCACGATACTTTGATACGGCTGCTGGCCGGGCTGCTTGGAGGCCGGGTCGAGCGTGATCACGCAACGGCCGTGACCGCTCGCGTTCAACAGGTCGACCATGCTGGTCGTCTCGCTGATCACGCTGGCCGCTTCGCCCGACAGCTTGGCGGTGGCGCGCATCGACAGATCGGAGCCGCACTGCACCACCAGCATCTTGACCGGGCCGTCGCCGAAAATCTGCATGATGAGCGTGCCGTCGAACTTGAGGTTCGCCGACAGCAGCGCGCAGGCAGCCATCATTTCGCCCAGCACCGTGCGCACCGGCGCCGGATAATCGCGACGCGTCAGGACTTCCTGCCACGTATTGCGCAGCGAAACGATCTCGCCGCGCACCGGCGCCGCGCTGAACATGAATTTTTGCAACTGGTCGCTCACAACTTTTCCTCGGTCGAATGACGCAGCGTGATGCCGCGCCGTGCGCGCTGCGCGCTCCGGCTGGTTAGCCGATACGCACGAGCTGCGCCTTGTAATATTCGCGGCGCTCGGCATAGGTTGCCGCGCCGCGCTGCATGTTGGCGATGTCTGTTTCGGTCAGTTCGCGCACCACTTTGGCGGGCGCGCCGAGAATCAGCGAATTGTCGGGAAACACTTTGCCTTCGGTGACGATGGCGCCCGCTCCGACCAGACAGTTGCGGCCGATCACCGCGCCATTCAAGACCACGGCCTGAATTCCGATCAGAGAGCCTTCCTTGATCGTGCAGCCATGCAGCATGACCTGGTGGCCGATCGTCACGTTCGGCTCGACCGTCAGCGGAAAACCGGGGTCGGTGTGCAGCACGGCGTTTTCCTGCACGTTGCTGCCCGTGCCGATGGTGATGGGCTCGTTGTCGCCGCGAATCGTCGCGCTGAACCACACGCTGGCGTTCTCCCCGAGCGTCACGTTGCCGATGATGCTCGCTGAATCCGCGACGAACACGCTTTCATGGATGGTCGGGGCGGCATCGCCAAGCTTGTAAATGGTCACAGTGTCTCCTTTTGATCGGTCGCTACGCACGTGGCGGGATAGGGCGGCAGACCCGCCCGACAGGTCTTGCGCCCCGGGCGGCTGCGCCGCTCCGGCGCACCGGGCGCGCTGAATGGTCGTCGAATCGGGTATTGTAAACGGTTGTGTGCTTGAGCCGCTGCCGGCCCCGCTTGCCGGAGCCGCACGGGCATTCGCCGCTTCGCTGCTCGGGCCACGGTCTGCGTAGGTTTATCGCGATTTATCGCGACGGCTGCTTTGACGGCAGCGTGTTGACTTGGCGGTCGCCGCTCGCTCCGCCGTTTCGTCAGCCTCCGCGCTTCGGGCTTCCGTTGCTGTTTCCTTTGTCGATCCGCTCGTCATGATCTCTGCCGCTCCGTCCGCGTTGTCCGCGTCGCCCGATTCATCTGTCGCCGATGCCGGGCGGAGCGCCCATTGCGCGCGCGCCGCGGCGCTCGCCGCACTGCGCGAAGCCGACCCGATCGCCAAGGCCGCCGCGGCCCGCGCGCTCTATGCCGCGGTGCTCGAAGGCAGCATGGCATGCGCCGCGGACCTCGCGTTCGACGAACCGGCCGGACTGCCGGGCCGTCCGGCGCGGCCGGAACTGGTCGATCCGCGCCATCTGAAGCGGCGCAGCATGCAATCGCCGCAAGGGCGCGCGGTTCTGCTGCACGCGCTCGCGCACATCGAATTCAACGCCATCAATCTCGCGCTCGACGCCGTCTGGCGCTTCGCCGGCATGCCCGCCGCGTTCTACGCCGACTGGCTCAAAGTCGCCGCCGAAGAGGCGTATCACTTCTCGCTGCTGGCCGCGCGCCTTGCGGAGTACGGCCACGTCTACGGCGACTTTCCAGCCCACGACGGCCTGTGGGACATGTGCGAGCGCACCCGCGGCGACGTGCTGGCGCGCATGGCGCTGGTGCCTCGCACGCTCGAAGCACGCGGCCTCGACGCGTCGCCGCCGATCCGCGCGCGCCTGCTGCAGGCGGGCGATCAGGCGTCAGCAGCCATTCTCGACGTGATCCTGCGCGATGAAATCGGCCACGTGCTGATCGGCAACCGCTGGTTCCGTTACCTGTGCGATGGCAGCGGGCTCGACCCTCACGAGACTTACACGCGCCTCGCCGACCAGTATCACGCACCGAAATTACGTGGTCCGTTCAATTTCGAGGCGCGCCGCGATGCCGGTTTCGACGAGGCGGAACTGGCCGAGTTGGCAGCATTGGCGGGCCTCGACGCGCCGGAACCCGCGCCGCCGGCCGCCGCCGGTTGAGGTTTCCTTCGCAATCCGGCGCCGTGCATCGGCCGGCTATCTCGTTATAATCGAACGACCATTCTTTTTTGGACGCGCCGTTCATGAACACTTCCCGCTCTGAATTCGTCGCCGTGCGCGACATCCGTCTGCATGTGCGGCGTTGGGGCAACCCGGACGCGCCGATGCTATTCATGTTGCATGGCTGGATGGACGTGGCGGCCTCGTTCCAGTTCGTCGTCGACGCGCTGGGCGGTGACTGGCAGGTGCTGGCGCCGGACATGCGCGGTTTCGGCCTGTCGGACTGGCCAGTGGCTGAGCGCGGCGGCGGCAATTACTGGATTCAGGACTATCTGGCCGATCTCGACGCCTTGCTCGACCACTATGCGCCGGCCGGCGAAGTGAATCTGGTCGGCCACAGCATGGGCGCGAATATCGCCTGCGTATATGCAGGCGTGCGGCCGGAGCGGGTGCGGCGCGTAGTCGACCTCGAAGGCTTCGGTCTCGCGCCGTCGCACCCGGCGCAGGCGCCCAAACGCCTGCGCAACTGGCTGGACGAATTGCGCGATCCGCCGCAACTGAAGCGCTACGCGTCGCTCGACGACGTCGCCGCGCGCCTTGTCAAAACCAATCCGCGCCTCGATCCGCAGCGCGCGCAGTTCCTCGCGCAGCACTGGTCGAAGCCGGACGGTGAAGGGCGCTTCATGCTGCTCGCCGATCCCGCGCACAAACTGCGCGGCCCCGCGCTGTACCGCCTCGACGAAGTGATGGCGACGTGGCGCAAGGTGAGCGCGAAGGTGCTGCACGTTGAAGCCGCCAACTCGCCGACGCTCGCGCAGATCGCCGGCGAGATCCCGCTCGACGAATTCAAGGCGCGCTTTCAGGCGTTCCCGAACTGGCGCGAGAAGATCATCGACGAAGCGGGGCACATGGTGCACCACGACCAGCCGGAGCAGGTGGCCGCGCTGATCGAGGGGTTTTGCGCATAGCGCTTTCAAATCGTTTCCAGGGTTTCCCGCGAACCGCCAACGGGATTTCCTTCGGGGCGGCGGTTGCGCGAGATAGCTCTGCGTTCACTTACTGCGTTGCAGTAAAATGAGTGCTGATCCTTTTCAAGACAACGATGAACGCCGACCTCCACTGTCACTCCACCGTTTCCGACGGCCAGTTCGCGCCGGCCGATGTCGCGCGCCGCGCGCACGCGGGCGGCGTGACGCTGTGGGCGCTCACCGATCATGACGAACTGGGCGGTCAGCGCGAAGCGAAAAGCACTGCCGAAGCGCTCGGCATGGCTTATCTGAGCGGCGTCGAAATTTCGGTGACATGGGCTTCGCGCACGGTGCACATCGTCGGATTGGGCATCGATCCGACCAGTTCCGTCCTGATCGACGGGCTCGCGCGCACGCGCAACGGCCGCGCCGCGCGCGCGGAGGCGATCGGCGAGCAGTTGGCCACGCTCGGCATACCCGACGCCTATCAGGGCGCGCTCAGATACGTGTCGAACCCGGACATGATTTCGCGCACGCATTTCGCCCGTTTCATGGTGGAAAGCGGCTACGCCAGTTCCACGCAGGACGTGTTCACCCGCTATCTCGGCGACGGCAAACCCGGTTACGTGCCGCACCGCTGGGCCAAACTGGCCGATGCGGTCGGCTGGATCCAGGCCGCAGGCGGCGAAGCCGTGATTGCGCATCCGGGCCGGTATGCGTACTCGCCGGTCGAATTCGACGCGTTTTTCGCCGAATTCATCGATCTCGGCGGCAAGGCGATCGAAGTGGTGACAGGCAGCCATACGCCCGACCAGTATCGCGAATACGCGGATGTCGCGCGCCGTTTCGGCTTCGAGGCGTCGCGCGGGTCCGACTTCCACGCAGCCGGCGAAGGCCGCGTCGACCTCGGCACGCTGCCGCCGCTGCCCGCCGATCTGAAGCCCGTCTGGGAACGCTGGCTGTGACCGCGCCGTGCCGGGGCGGCACGTCCGGCGCGACCGCCGGTTGGGCGCGGCGCGTGCTTCCGGCCGGTCTTCGGCCAGAACTCCATTGCCGTTCATCCGCTGTTCATCCGTCAGCCAACGTTAGTCGCCATGTCCCAATACTTCCGGCTTCATCCCGATAACCCACAGCCGCGCCTCGTCAAGCAGGCCGTGCAGATCATCAAAGATGGCGGCGTGGTCGCGCTGCCGACGGATTCCAGCTACGCGCTCGCCTGCCATCTGGACGACAAGGAAGCGGTCGAGCGTCTGCGGCGCATTCGCGGACTCGACGAGAAGCAACTGCTGTCCTTGCTGGTGCGCGATCTGTCGGAGCTCTCGAACTTCGCGATGGTGGACAACCGGCAGTACCGGCTGATCAAATCGGTGACGCCCGGCCCGTACGTATTCGTGTTGCAGGCCACCAAGGAGGTGCCGCGGCGCCTCTCGCATCCGTCGCGCAAGACCATCGGCCTGCGCGTGCCGGACCACGCGATCACGCTGGCGATTCTCGAGGAACTCGGCCAGCCGTTGCTCGGCTCGACGCTGATCATGCCGGGCGAAACCCAGCCGCTGAACGACCCGGAAGAAATCCGGGCGCGCCTGGAAAAGCAACTGGATCTGGTGATCGACGGCGGCCCTTGCGTGTGCGAGCCTTCCACGGTGATCGATCTGACCGGTGCCGAACCGGTGCTGGTGCGGGCAGGGCGCGGTTCTCTCGCGCCGTTCGGCCTTGCAGAGACGGCATGAGTGAAAGCGGACAGACGCACGCAATCGCGTTGTTACAATAACGAGTTATGGATTCTTCCCTGATACAGACCATTGCGGTATATGCGTTGCCCGTGATTTTCGCCATCACGCTGCACGAAGCCGCGCATGGCTACGTCGCGCGCTGGCTCGGCGACAATACCGCCTACGTGCTCGGCCGCGTCTCCGTCAATCCGATGCGGCACATCGATCCGCTCGGCACGATTGCAATTCCCTTGCTGTTGTACTTCGCCACCAGCGGCGCGTTCATGTTCGGTTACGCCAAGCCGGTGCCGGTCGCCTTCGGTAACCTGCGCAATCCGCGCTGGGGCAGCCTGTGGGTCGCGGCGGCGGGGCCGGCCTGCAACTTCGTGCAGGCTCTGATCTGGGGCCTGTTCGGGGTCGCGCTGGCGGTGTTGAATGTCGACGAGCCCTTCTTCACGCGCATGGCGGGAGCGGGCGTGGGCGTGAACCTCGTGCTCGGCGTGCTCAACCTGTTTCCGCTGCCGCCGCTCGACGGCGGCCGTGTGCTGATGGCGCTGCTGCCGCCGCGCCAATCCATCACGCTGTCGCGCCTCGAACCGTACGGCTTTTTCATCGTGATGGCACTGGTCATGACGGGCACGCTGACGCGTTACTGGTTGAACCCGCTCGTCACGATCGGGTACAGCGCGATCACCGCCATTCTGACTCCCCTTGTTTCGCTTTTCTAAATATCATGTTCCCAGACCGTATCTTCTCCGGCATGCGGCCCACCGGGTCGTTGCACCTCGGCCATTATCACGGCGTGCTGAAAAACTGGGTGCGGTTGCAGTCCGAATACCCGTGTTTCTTCTGCGTGGTCGACTGGCACGCGCTGACCACGCACTACGAAACGCCCGAAGTGATCGAAAAGAACGTCTGGGACGTGCTGACCGACTGGCTTGCCTCCGGCATCGATCCGGCGCAGGCCACGCTGTTCATCCAGAGCAAGGTACCCGAGCACGCCGAACTGGCGCTGTTGCTTGGCATGAGCACGCCGCTCGGCTGGCTCGAACGCGTGCCGACCTACAAGGAGCAGCAGGAGAAGCTGAAGGACAAGGATCTGTCCACTTACGGCTTTCTCGGCTATCCGGTGCTGATGGCGGCGGACATTCTGCTGTATCGCGGCTCGCTCGTGCCGGTTGGTGAAGACCAGGTGCCGCACGTCGAAATGACGCGTGAAATCGCGCGCCGTTTCAACTACCTGTACGGCCGCGAACCAGGCTTCGAGGAGAAGGCCAACGAGGCGGCGAAGAAGCTCGGCGGCAAGCGCTCCAAGCTCTATCACGAACTGCGCAACGCCTACCAGCAGGAAGGCGACGACGAAGCGCTCGAACAGGCGCGCGCCATGTTGCAGGAATCGCAGAGTCTGTCGATGAACGACCGCGAGCGCCTGTTCGGCTACCTCGAAGGTTCGCGCAAGATCATTCTGGTCGAGCCGCAAGCCATGCTGACCGAGGCGTCGCGCATGCCGGGTCTCGACGGGCAGAAAATGTCGAAGTCGTACGGCAACACGATCGGCTTGCGCGAAGACGCGGAAACCATCACGAAGAAAGTCCGCACCATGCCGACCGATCCGGCCCGCGTGCGCCGCACCGATCCGGGCGACCCCGACAAGTGCCCTGTGTGGCAGCTCCATCAGGTCTATACGGACGAAGCCACCCACGACTGGGTGCAGAAAGGCTGCCGGACAGCCGGCATTGGTTGCCTGGAGTGCAAGCAGCCGGTGATCGAAGGCATTCTGCGCGAGCAGCAGCCCATGCTCGAGCGCGCGCAGAAGTACATGGACGACCCATCGCTGTTGCGCGCGATCGTCGCCGACGGCTGTGACAAGGCCCGCAAATTTGCTTCGGAAACGATGCGCGACGTCCGCGAAGCGATGGGCCTCTCGTACAACTGACGCAACCGACGAGCCGCGCCAAGGTATGAGCACTCCGATGAACACGCCCGCTGCCGCCCTGCATGGATTGGGCGAACCGTCGCCCTGGGTGCGCGATTGGGCGCATCTGGTCGCGGCGGGCGGCGCGGTGCTCGACGTCGCGTGCGGGGCGGGGCGGCATGCGCGGTTCTTTGCGGCGCTGGGGCATCCGGTGACGGCCATCGACCGGGATGCGGCGGCGCTCGCTACCCTGCGCGGAGAGCCGCTCGTCACGCCGCTCGAAGCCGATCTCGAAGGTGCCGGCTGGCCGTTGCCCGCCGAGGCGAAATTCGCCGCCGTCGTGGTGACGAATTACCTGCACCGGCCGCTCTTCGCGCAGCTCCTGCACGCGCTCGCTCCGGGCGGCGTGCTGGTCTACGAGACCTTCGCGCAAGGAAACGAAAGAGTCGGCAAACCTTCCAATCCGGCGTTTTTGCTGGCGCCCGGCGAGCTTCTCGAGCGCGTGCGCGGCAAACTCCGGGTAGTCGCATTTCAAGATGGTTTTCTTGCGCAGCCGCGCCCGGCTTACGTCCAGCGGATCTGCGCAATTCTGGAGGCGGAGCGCTCAGACGACCCCGCGCAGGCGGCACCCCCGCCTTGTTACGAGTTGGCTGGCTAATCCGCTACAATCGCGGTTTACCTGATCAAATTCATGGCGTTTCATGACTAACGGCAACCAAAGCAGCAAGCTCGGCAGCAACGACGGCGTTCAGATTCGC
>Ga0255336_101107_pt1:0-2500 | contig 23997 bp, 17 predicted proteins | sample MeOH1_35cm_T3_17_FD_189102 | JGI IMG/M metagenome (GOLD analysis project Ga0255336, IMG submission 189102) | Sandy soil microbial communities from University of British Columbia, Vancouver, Canada - MeOH1_35cm_T3_179 | ecosystem: Engineered > Artificial ecosystem > Sand microcosm >...
TGTAGGTCTCGCAGTTAACCACACTTATGCCTTTGCACTCGACGGTCGATTTCCAAACGACCTGAGTGTAGCTTCGCGCGCCTCCGTTACAATTTAGGAGGCGACCGCCCCAGTCAAACTACCCGTCTTACTATGTCCCTCTCCCGGATCACGGGAGGAGGTTAGAATCACAACAATCGCAGGGTGGTATCTCACCGTTGGCTCCACCGAATCCGAGAATCCGATATCAAAGCCTCCCACCTATCCTGCGCAGCAATTGCCGTAACTCACAGTAAAAGTATAGTAAAGGTGCACGGGGTCTTTTCGTCTAGCTGCGGGTAACCGGCATCTTCACCGGTACTACAAGTTCGCCGAGCAACTCGTTAAGACAGTCGAACGATCGTTACTCCATTCGTGCAGGTCGGAACTTACCCGACAAGGAATTTCGCTACCTTAGGACCGTTATAGTTACGGCCGCCGTTCACCGGGGCTTCAGTTCAAAGCTTCGAGCTTGCGCCCTAACCTCTCCCTTTAACCTTCCGGCACCGGGCAGGAGTCAGCCCCTATACGTCGTTTTAGACTTTGCAGAGACCTGTGTTTTTGTTAAACAGTCGCCGTTCGCGTTTCACTGCGGCCCCACCAGGCTTTCACCCAGGGGGCGACCCTTCTCCCGAAGTTACGGGTCTAATTTGCCGAGTTCCTTAACAAGCTTTCACTCGAGCGCCTTTGGATATTCTCCTCGTCTACCTGTGTCGGTTTGTGGTACGGTTCCCAATCTCTCTCCTTAGAGGTTTTTCTTGGCAGCGTGAAATCAGCAGCTTTCAGCCATTCGGCTTACTGCTTTGCGCCTCACTGTTAAGCTTCTCCGGATTTGCCTAGAGAAACCAGCTTACGCGCATCGAACCCCATAGCCATAGGAGGTCCTGCTTATCCTTCTGCGTCACCCCATCGTAATAACGAAAAACTGGGAGGTCCGGAATATTAACCGGATGTCCATCGCTTACGCCTCTCGGCCTCAGCTTAGGGACCGCCTAACCCTGAGCGGATTAACCTTCCTCAGGAAACCTTAGACTTTCGGCGGGAAGGGTTCTCACCTTCCTTATCGCTACTTATGCCGGCAGGGTCTCTTCTCAACGCTCCATCAGTCTTCTCAGTCTGACTTCATCGCTGTGAGAATGCTCTCCTACCACGCACACTCAAAGTGTGCATCCGCTGCTTCGGTATATAGTTTTAGCCCCGTTGTATTGTCGGCACCGGACCGCTTGACCAGTGAGCTATTACGCTTTCTTTAAAGGATGGCTGCTTCTAAGCCAACCTCCTGGCTGTCTGAGCGTTCCGACTTCCTTTCCCACTTAACTATAATTTGGGGACCTTAGCAGGCGGTCTGGACTGTTTTCCTCTCGACTGTGAAGCTTAGCCCCCACAGTCTGACTCCCGGGCTGGTTGTAATTGGCATTCGAAGTTTGGCTGGATTCAGTAAGCCGGAAAGCCCCCTAGTCCAATCATGTCTCTACCACCAATCCAAATCACCCGAGGCTAGCCCTAAAGCTATTTCGGAGAGAACGAGCTATCACGGAATTTGATTAGCCTTTCACCCCTACCCTCAGCTCATCCGAGCTTTTTTCAACAAACACCGGTTCGGTCCTCCAGTAGGTGTTACCCCACCTTCAACCTGGCCAAGGGTAGATCATCCCGCTTCGCGTCTATTCCTGCCAACTTATCGCCCTATTCAGACTCGCTTTCGCTGCGGCTCGCTCACGCTTAACCTTGCTGACAAGAATAACTAGCCGGCTCATTATGCAATAGGCACGCGGTCAGACATTCCCTTACGGGCATAGTCCTCCCACTGCTTGTAGGCACACGGTTTCAGGTACTTTTCACTCCCCTCAAAGGGGTGCTTTTCGCCTTTCCCTCACGGTACTGGTTCACTATCGGTCAGAAACGAGTATTTAGCCTTACGGGATGGTCCCCGTGGATTCAAGCAGGGTTTCTCGTGCCCCGCCTTACTCAGGTACCTGCTTCGAGTCTGGATCAATTTCGTCTACGGGTCTGTCACCCTCTATGGAGCTCCTTTCCAGAAGCTTCGACTATCGACCAGATTGGTAACTCTACTGTTGCAGGCCCTACAACCCCCGACGCACCTTAATGCAACGGGTTTGGGCTGTTCCGATTTCGCTCGCCACTACTTTCGGAATCGAGGTTTCTTTCTCCTCCTGGAGGTACTGAGATGGTTCACTTCCCTCCGTTCGCCTATTCCAACCTATGAATTCAGTTGGATATACATACGGTTTACGTATGTGGGTTTCCCCATTCGGAAATCTCCGGATCAACGCCTGTGTGCGGCTCCCCGAAGCTTATCGCAGCTTGCCACGTCCTTCATCGCCTGTTTCTGCCAAGGCATCCACCGTGCGCCCTTAGTAGCTTGACCATAGAATTTACTCGCACGCAGTAGAGAAACCACCTCTAGACTTGCAAGCAATCTACATTGTCCATTCGCCTGTATCGCTACAACCACATCCTC